>Ga0210389_10000702_pt1 | contig 28792 bp, 29 predicted proteins | sample IncBWH28OmetaG_FD_160127 | JGI IMG/M metagenome (GOLD analysis project Ga0210389, IMG submission 160127) | Forest soil microbial communities from Barre Woods Harvard Forest LTER site, Petersham, Massachusetts, United States - Inc-BW-H-28-O ... | reverse complement strand
GTCAGGCCAGCCGAACAGGATCAGCGGCACGCTCGCGCCAGGCTGATTCTGCCAGTGGCCTTCGATGGCGGCGATCTTCGCGGGCTGATGCTCGCGCGTCATGAGCCCATGCGCGTCGCCAACGGCGATTTGTACCGGCGCAACGATAAGAACCATCCACATCGCCATCGACAACATCGTGCGTACGGCCGGCGTGTCGCGCTTCTTGAGCAGATGCCACGCACCGGACGCTCCGACGAACAATGCGGTGGCGAGATAGGCGGCCACCGTCATGTGGACCAGACGATAGGGAAACGAAGGGTTGAAGATCACCTTCAGCCAGTCAACCGGCACCACGCGTCCATTGATGACTTCGAAGCCTTGCGGTGTCTGCATCCAGCTGTTGGAGGCGAGGATCCACGTCGCCGAAATGAGTGTCCCGGTCGCGACCATCATCGTGGAAAAGAAATGCAGGCCTGGTCCGACCTTCTTCCATCCGAAGAGCATTACGCCCAGGAAGCCTGCCTCGAGAAAGAAGGCGGTCAACACCTCGTTGGTGAGGAGCGGTCCGGTGATGCTTCCCGCGAATGCCGAATAGTGGCTCCAGTTGGTGCCGAATTGATAGGCCATCACCAGGCCGGACACGACGCCCATGGCGAAAGTCACGGCGAAAATCTGCGACCAGAAGTGATAGAGGTCGAGATAGACGACGTCCTTCCTCCAGAGCCACAAGCCTTCCAGAACCACAAGGTAGCTTGCAAGCCCGATCGAGATTGCCGGGAAAATAATGTGGAATGAAATCGTGAATCCGAATTGAATCCGCGCAAGCTCTAATGCTGTCAGGCCGAACATAATTCCTCACTTAGTTCAGTAGCGGTGTCCCGGATGGTCTCATGCGGCCTTCTGCGCAGCCGGCCAGCCGAGGCGTGCACGCACGGCGAGCAAGGCCTCGACCAGATGCGTCATGTGCTCGTCGGTATGGAAAGGGGACGGCGTGATGCGCAGCCGTTCCTGACCGCGCGGCACGGTGGGATAGTTGATCGGCTGTATGTAGACGCCGTGCTCGGAGAGCAGCAGTTCGCTCGTAAGACGGCACTGATGCGCATCGCCGATGATCAGGGGCAGGATGTGGCTCGCGCTGTCGAGAACGGGCATCCCGGCCGCCCGCAGCATGGACTTGAGCTTTCGGACGTTGTGCTGTTGCCGGATCCGTTGCTCCGGATGGTTCTTGAGGTGCCGGACGGCGGCCAGTGCGCCGGCGGCGAGGTGAGGAGAGAGGGAAGTCGTGAAGATGAAGCTGTCGGCAAAACTGCGAATGACGTCGATGAGGAGCGCCGGCCCGGCGACATAGCCGCCCATAACCCCAAAGGCTTTCGCAAGCGTTCCCTCGATCAAGGTCACGCGATGGGCCACGCCATCGCGTGCGGCAATACCGCCGCCACGCGGGCCGTACAGGCCGACCGCGTGGACCTCGTCGAGGTAGGTGAGTGCACCGTATTTTTCCGCAACATCGCAGATCGCCGCGATTGGCGCGATGTCGCCGTCCATGCTGTAGACGCTCTCGAATGCCACGATCTTCGGACGGGTCGGATCCACTGATCCCATCAGCTCGTCGAGGTGCGAGATATCGTTGTGGCGGAAGATAAAGCGCTCCGCTCCGGAGCGGCGGATACCTTCGATCATGGAGTTATGATTGAGCGCGTCGGAAAAGATCGCACAGCCCGGCAGCAGTCGCCCGATCGTACCGAGCGCGGCAAGGTTCGATATCCAGCCGGATGTGAAGATCAGAGCGGCTTCCTTGCTGTGCAGATCGGCAAGCTCGGTCTCGAGTTGCACGTGCGCCAGATTGGTGCCGGAGATATTGCGCGTGCCGCCGGTGCCGGCGCCCGAGCGCTCGATCGTACGGTGCATCGCTGCCAGCACGTCGGGGTGCTGGCCCATGCCGAGATAGTCATTGCTGCACCAGACCGTCACGCGGCGGCTTGAACCATCCGAGTGGTGCCACAGGGCTATCGGGAATTCTCCAGCAATCCGCTCCAGCTGAATGAACGTGCGGTAGCGGCCATCGATCTTCATCTCCGCTACGAGTTGCGCAAACCTTGCGCTGAAATCGAACGTTCCGGTCATAGTCCTGTCCCTGCCTTTCGCGCCAAACTCCCACTTGATATCTGGCCCTCCGGCTTGGCTGACAACGAGTGAAGTCTGCTGGTAGGCAAGGCGATCGGGCGAATCTGAAATACGGCGGCTTGCGCACCGGCAGATGACCGCAGGCCGAAAAAGGCGTTTGCAGCCAAGCCCGGCTCATGGAGACCGGTCGTGTGAATTTGAAATGCGCTGTCGCCCAATGAACTACGTCAGAGGCATCGTCCACGATCCAGCTGAACAGGAGCTCATAGTGCTGACCCCCAAGCCCAAAACACCCCGAAACGAAGCCAGGCGCTGTCGAACGTTTTCCAGGAATTCGGCGGATGTCGTCGCAATTTCGAGCGCAGCAGTGGTTGCATTGCTGTTCGCCGTCGGCCCCGATCCTTCGTGGGCTCAGACCGGAAATTCGCCTGCGGCGTCCGAAAAGTTGAGTCCCGAAGATTACAACTTCGTGGCTCAGGCCAATCTCGGGGCCCCCTTTCAGATCGATTCCGGCCGCGTCGCCGCGAAGGGAGCCACAACGGCAGAAATTCGCGACTACGCGCAGCTGATGGTGGTCACCCACATTCCCGTTGTCGATGCGCTAAACAGGATTCTTCAGCGCAAGAGCATCAAGGCGCCGCCGAATACGCTTTTGCGTGGCGCACATAAGACAATGGTCTCGTCGCTCGAGTCAGAACAGGGGACCGCGCTCGACCGCGATTATGTTGAGGGCCAGGTAGACTATCAGAAGGGGAACGAAGCGTTGTTCCGGAACGAGATCGAGAACGGCACCGATCCCGAGCTCAAGGACTTTGCGCGGGCGACTTTGCCGAAGATCGTCGACCATCTTGATCGGGCGTTGAAGCTCGCTGGAGAAAAGGCCGCACCGAAGTGACACTCGTTTGCCATTTTCAAAAATGAGGTGATCGTGGGTTTGGATGATTGCCTTTGTCTTACGCAAAACAAGAAGGGCGGCTTGCAGCCGCCCTTCTTCGTAACTGAATCACAGGATCGTTCTACGAAACAATCTGCTCACTGGCAGTCGTTGCGGCTATCCCAGGCGCCGCTTTCACGCCAGGCCGACCATCCCATGTAATCGGTTTGCGGATTGTAGGGGTTTCCCGGCTCTTCGCTGCAGAAGTGAGCCGGGCCATTGGCGGAGTCATAGGCATTGCCGAACGTCTCGTTCGAAACGGCCGGCGTCCGGTGGACGTGGCGCGCGAATGCTGGAGTTATCTGGGCCGCCGATCCTGCAATCAGCAGAACGCCGAGAGCGGACATAATTGTCTTTCGCATTGTTTGTCTCCGTTGATGTGATGCGCAGCAGGGGAAAGCGTCGTGCCCGATGCGCATGTTGTGAGTGGATGAGCTCCAACTAAGCGGAGGCGCGCGGCGAACCATTAAATAAATCGTCAGACATCACGGGGCGGTTCGGTTTGGCGGGAGGAGTGATGTCGAGCGCAATCGGACGCCTCTCGGGCGTCGCCGTTTCATTCAACAAAAAGCGCTTGATCGCTGATCCGTGAGATCTTGAGAATTTCGCCGGTTGAATCCGAAGTTAGTTTCATAACCGTCAATTTAATAGCGCCCGGATCAAATCCCCTATCTTTTGAGATACGCCTAGAGTGCGAAGTGAAGAACCACATTTCTTGAACGTCGGAGCGATTGACATGGGTGTCGAGGGACAATTCCGGGAGATTACAAATCGGACCGGGCGCCAGCTGGCGCCTACCGATGGCGGACCCGGCAAGGACTATTTATCGGACATTCGTCGTTTCCCATTTCTCGAAAGAGACCAGGAGTACGCACTTGCCAAACGCTGGCGCGAGCAAGGCGATCGAGTAGCTGCCAACCAGCTCGTCACCAGCCATCTGCGGCTGGCCGCCAAAATCGCGATGGGTTACCGCGGCTATGGCCTTCCAATGGCGGAGATCATTTCGGAAGGAAACATCGGCCTGATGCAGGCGCTGAACCGCTTTGAACCCGAAAGGGACGTTCGCTTCTCCACCTATGCGATGTGGTGGATCAAGGCTTCAATTCAGGATTACATTCTGCGTTCCTGGTCGCTGGTGAAGATCGGAACCACAGCAGCTCAAAGAAAGCTCTTTTTCAAACTGCGCTCGGCCAAGAACAAGATTGCCGCGCTGGAAAGCGGCGACCTGCATCCCGATCACGTCGCCTTGATCGCGAAGGACCTCGACGTCGCGGGCCAGGAGGTCGTCGATATGAATCGCCGCCTTGTGGGGGATAAATCGATCAACGTGCCGCTTCACGAGGATGGCGAGACCGGCGAATGGCAGGATCGCCTTATCGATGAATCGCCATCGCCGGAAACCATTGTCGCCGAGCAGGACGAGAAGGAACACCGTCTCCACGCGCTGACCGCCGCGGTCGAGGTGCTGAACGGGCGTGAACGTCAGATTTTCGAGGCGCGACATCTGGTCGACGAGCCCGAAACGCTCGAGGAACTTGCGGAAAAATTCAACGTGTCGCGCGAGCGTATCCGTCAAATTGAGGTGCGGGCCTTCGAGAAGGTAAGAAAGGCGGCGAGGGCTGTTGCCGCAAAAACCTCAGCTTCGATGGCGGCGATCTAGCCGAATTCGACCGAATTGGTGCTGGTGGCCAGTACGCTATCGCGGCTGGCGGAATTCGCGATGCTGTCCGGCGAAAAGATCAGCGTTGAAACATCCGACCCTCAGTCCGGTAGCGGTTGCAGTCGGCCAAGGCCGGCTTCCTCGGCAGCGACTTGCCCGAGGACGGTCCAGTCGAGGCCGCCATAACCACGTGCAATGGCCGTGATGAGCCGATCTCGCACCACTCCCACCGATGGCATCGGAGTTCCGGCTTTCTCCGCTTCCGCAAGCGCCAGGCGAACGTCCTTCAGCACGAGCGGCAACATGAACCCGGGCGCGTAAGCCTGCCGAACAATCTTGTCGCCGTATATCCTGTGCGCGCGTCCGCCGAACATCGTGCTCGTCATGATCTCGACGAATGTCTGCGGGTCCAGTCCGCGCTTTCGCATGACCGCAATTGTTTCCGCGAGCATCTCGAGCGCGGTCGCAGTCATCATGTTGCCGAGCAGCTTGATCAGATTGGCTTCCTGCGGGTCGGTTCCGGCCACAAAGGTCCTCTGGCCAAGACTGTCAAAGAGCGGCTGGCATCGCACCACATCGGTTGGAGCCCCGGCCGCGACGATGAACAGCTGCCGCGCCTTGGCGGCGTCGGGGTTACCGAAGACCGGCGCCGCCACGTAGCCTTGTCCCTGCCGCACATGCTCGGCCGATAGTTGCGAAGCGCAAGCCGTGCTGATCGTGCTCATGGACAGATGGATCGCCCCCGGCATCAGGCCCGCGGCAAGACCGTCGAGATGATCGTCTTTGCTGCCAAACACGACTTGGCGCACCGCTTCGTCGTCGGGCAACATGCTGATGACGAGCTGGCAGTCGAGCAAGTCGCCCATGTCGGTCGTTGCCCGGATACCGAGCGGCTTGAGCTGGGCGATCTGCTCCTGGCGGCGGACATAGGCGATTACCGGCCGCCTGGCGGCCGCGAGGTTTGTCGCCATCGCCGTGCCCATGCGACCAAGCCCTATGAAGCCTATTTCGCCCATGATCGGTGGGAGAAGGGATCGGGGGTCAGCTTGTGGCTCGCCGGCCGAGGCGGAAGGAGAAGCGAGCACGTCGCGTTTGCGTGATTGGGAATCGGACATAACATCACCTGATTGAGCAGCGGATGCCTGCTCTTGTTTGCAATCGATACTCGTAGATGTGGTGATGTACCGAGTTACTGCTTGTCCCAGCTTGCTGTGTTCGAATTCTTGAAGCGTCACGGAAGTTCACGCGATCAAAGCGTCATCCCCATAAATAGGTGCGAGCTGAACACACGCCCTCGTGAGAAAGGGACCGTGTCGAATGAACTGCAATTTAATGGTGTCGACGAGTAATCGACCTACATCGGCGTCAGGCGCACTAGCGCCGGCAAATCCGTTTTGGAGAAAACCGATGACCAAGATAAAGACACTCACTGCTGTGATGATTCTTTCTACCGCCGTTGCGACGCCGGTGTTCGCGAAAGGCAGCGTCCACCACCAGTCCTTCCGTGGCGCCTATAATCAGATGTCCGAGCCTTCCTTTGCCGTGGCACCAACACGGGCGGAACGGAACATCCAAAACTTCGGATTCAGCGGAAGGGACCCGTCGCGAGTGGGCGGCTGGGATCCGAACCTCAATCCCCCGAGCTGATATAGATCGCGAGGACAATGGGTGACATGCCAGATATCGTGTCACCCATTTCTCGCGCTGATTGAAGAAAATCATGCGGCCCGAAAGAGCGACTCCTGGCGGAACGACGCCAATTCGCGGCGGCTTGTCTGCGCGAAAGCAGAAGCTGGTCGTTGAGTATATCGAACAACATCTCTCGGAAGAAATTCCCCTCGTCACGCTCGCAAGGCTGGCCGCGCTCAGCCCGTATCATTTTGCGCGAGCCTTCAGCCATACTTTCGGCCTACCTCCGCATCGCTATCACATGGCCCGGCGGATGGCCCGCGCCCGATGCTTGCTTCTGCGGTCGTCGCTTCCGGTGACACTGATCGGCGTCCGGATCGGCTTTAGCGAAACGAGTTCATTCACAAGGGCATACCGCAGGTATGCCGGCGTCACGCCAAGCGAGTTTCGGCGCCAACGAATCGACTGAACTCTCGCACTGTCCGCGCGTGGGGGCAAGCTCGCTCCATTTCACTGCTCTGTTCTGCGGCGATCGCGACTCACGGCCGTTTCGATGCAATCGATCAGGACCGAGGCGGAAAAGGGCTTGTCAAGGAGTCCATCGGCGCTGGCCTTCGCGGCCCGAGCCCGTACGCTTTCACTCGGGAAGGCCGTGATAAAGATAAAAGGGATATCATTGCCGCGCGTTCGTATGATCTCCAAAAGGTCCAGACCGCTCATTCCCGGCATTTGCACATCGGCGACGACGCAAGACGAGTCGTCCAGGCGAGCTGACTGAAGGAAAGCTTCGGCCGAGGCAAATGTATGAACCTCGTACCCATAAGAGCTAAGAAAATTATCGGCTGCTGTACGGACGGAGGCGTCGTCGTCAATGACCGAAATGACCTGTACTTCCAAGGCGACCTTCCTCACTCCCCTGGCTCAAGAGTAGGCCGTAAATCGGGATTTTGAAATAATACGTAGGTTTTGAACCGCATTGATCTTGCCGCGATTAGAGCGCTTCGGCGCCGCGGCGGCAAGAGGTTCTGAGCCGTAAGCGAATTCTATTTTGCGCCCTTGAGAGCCACGAGATAATCAACGATTGCGCCGACATCCTCCGGGGCAATCGGAGCCTTGTAGTTGTTGACCATCTTCTTGACTTCTGATGTCCAGGCTTCTCTCGACATCGCCGGCTGGTTCAGAACCATGCCGGCTGAGTGACAAGCGAGGCAGTTGTTGTTGATCGCGTCCGAACCTCGCCCGTCGGGGAACATCCTGTCGCTCTCAGGCAAATCAAATTTTATGGATTTGAGTTCTATCGGTGCAGCGCCGCCCGCAATGGTAGGCGTTGCGGCGACACCCAAGACCATCACCAATGGAAGTAAGCTGCGAAACATCTCCAAAACCCCGTCAAGTCGCTACGATAGAGGTCGATTCAACGACGTTGCGCATGAAGCCGGCCGGATTCCAATTCGGCGTGTCAGGTTGCGGCATACCGTTGCTATTGGTGCAACGGACCCGAAAGCTGTGCTCGCCAGGTGTCGGGAATGTTTGCTGCGTCTCCCACCTGCGAAATCCGTGCTTGCTTTCGTCGCTGCCGAGCCGGGTTTGACGCCAAGTTTGTCCGTTATCCATGGAAATGTCGACCTGTGCCACGCCGCAATCGCCGCCGAATGCAATCCCTCTCAACGTCACCGGTACTTTGGCTTTCACCGTGGCGCCGGACGAGAGGTTTGTGACGAACGATCTGGGAACCATCCGGCTGATCGGAATCATCCTGACATTTGTTTGACCCGGCTCGATGCTGGCGTGCGGCGTATCCGGAATGGTGTAGGCCACTTTCGTCCAGTAATTGGTATCCGGCTGATCCAGCACCTCGATATCATTGAGCATCTTGACCCAGTAGGTCGCATACCAGCCAGGCACGATCAAACGCAGCGGAAATCCATTCAGCAACGGCAGCTGCTCGCCATTCATGGCGTAGGCGATCATCACCTCGCCATCGCGGGCGTGCTCGATGTCCAGCGACTTCATAAAGGACGGGGCGTCGGCCACCACCGGCTCGTCCATTCCCTTGAATCTAACCTGTACCGCGCCGGGCTTTATGCCTGCCTTATCGATCACGTCCTTGAGACGGACCCCCGTCCAAAGCGCATTACCCATGGCGCCATTTGCCCATTCGCCGCCGGCGACGCGGGGTTGAAAGAAACCGCGCGAATTGCCGGAACATTGGTTCACTGCGATCAGTTCAACGCGTGGCAATTGAAGAATGTCCTGCAGCGACAACGACAATGGCTGATTGACGTGACCGCGCACGGCCAGGGAGAACTTGTTGGTCTCGATATCCGTCGGAATAACAGCCCAATGCCAGCGCACATAGAATTGGTCGTTGGGAGTCAATGTGCCCTTGTCGAAGACCTCGAACGGCGTTTCCAGAAGCGGTGGACGCGTCCGCTGCAGGATCATCGGTCCCTTCTGCGGAAATGCGGTCGTGATCGACCGCGTATCAGGACCTCCAGGCAGGGGAAGGTCGATGAGTTTTTGGGCGCTGGCCACCGATGAAAAAAGCGCGCCTGTCGCGGTCGCTGTGGCAAGGAGTCGCCGTCGTGTGATCAAATCGGGCAAAGTGGCGCGTCCTGTCATCTGGACCTCCAAGGCATTTGCCGCAAAAATTGTTGGCGTGATCGAAACACCCGGAGATGTCACTACGCCCGACAATGATACGGCGCCGCGCTGATCCGCTACGCTTGCCTGGTTTGACGAACTCGCCGGACCAGCATTGCGAGAGTCTAGCCCCACAAGTAGCCGAAGGATTGATATTCTAAAGTTGATTGAGGCGGGATTTTGGTATGTAACGTAGCAAACCTTGGTTTAGGGCATCAGCAGGCCGGCTCGGCTACCGAATTGCCTCGTCAGCCGCGCTCGAAATACTGCTCAGGCTTTGGTGCGGGAAATGCCGAGTGCTTCGGCCTGTCTCACGAGCTCGGCCAGAGACTTCGCGCCCATTTTTCTCGTGATATGCCCACGGTGGATCTTCACGGTGATTTCGGCCAGACCTAGCTCGGCAGCTATCTGTTTGTTCATGAGCCCGGACGAAACAAAAGCAAAGATCTCCCGCTCGCGCGAGGTCAGAGTCTCAAAACGTGCCTGCAAATCTGATACGATCTTTTCCGCCTCGCGGCGCTTCCGGTCGCGTTCGATCGCCGCGCCCACCGCGTCGAGCATGTCCTGATCACGAAACGGCTTGGTCAGGAAATCAACGGCGCCTCCCTTCATGGCCCTGACGGTCATCGGAATGTCGCCGTGGCCGCTCATGAAAATGATTGGAATGTTAATGTTGGCCTTGGCCAGCTCGGTTTGAAAATCCAGGCCGCTCAGGCCGGGCAATCTGACATCAAGTACCAGGCAACTCGCGGTCGCAGGCAGCTTGCTTTGCAGCATGTCAGACGCCGAGCCGAACAGCTGAACTTCCAGTCCGACCGATTGAAAGAGATTGTGAAGCGCCCGGCGCACCGACTCGTCGTCTTCAACCACCAGCACGGTTGGTCCACAGGTGTCCGTCGTTGCAGACGTCGATTTCAGACGCTGGGTCATTAGACATCCTCCCGGTGGAGGGGCAAGAAAAGTCGAAACGTTGCCCCGAAGCCTTCATTGCTCGACGCAGACATACGTCCGCCGTGAGCTTCAACGATTGAACGGCAGATCGACAGCCCCATGCCAAGCCCACCCGATTTGGTTGTGAAAAAAGCGTTGAATAGACGATTGGCGCTTTCAGCGGAAATGCCTATTCCGCTGTCGGTGACACCCAAGGTTAACTGACCGGAATCGTCTGTGCCAGATCGAATCAGGAGTTCACGCGGCCGATCTGTGATCGGGTCCATTGCATCAATTCCGTTCATCAGCAGGTTGATGATCACCTGCTGCAGCTGAACCCGATCACCGAGAATCTCGGGCAATCCAGGCGCCAGCTCGGTTCGCAGCGAGACCCGATGCTGGATCAACTCGCGTTCGACCAGCGCAATGGCCTCTTTCACGACCTGATTGACGTCGAGCCGCACAGTTTCCATGTCGGTTTTTTTTGCGAGCGCCCGAACGCGCCGAACCACGTCGCTGGCACGGCAGCCGTCATTGATGACCCATTCCACCGACCGGCGCGCGGCGGCGAGATCAGGCTGCTCACGGTTGAGCCAACGTAGCGAAGCCTCAGCATTGGCAACAACGGCAGCGAGCGGCTGGTTTACTTCATGAGCGATCGACGCCGTCAATTCACCCAGCATGGTCACGCGCGTCACATGTGCGAGTTCTGCTTGGGACCTGCGCAGGGCCCGCTCGGCTTGCTCCGCGCGCATCAACGCGGTGATATCGGTGCCGGTACCGCGATAGCCAAGGAAACGACCTTTGACGTCGAAAAAGGGCTTGCCGCTCGATCGGACGTAAACCTGGGACCCGCTTTCGTTGATGATGCTATAGACGAAATCCCGGAACGGCTGGTGGGTGTGAAGCGTTTTCCAGTGAATCTGCCACTTTTCGGACTCAGCCTCAAAATCCGACGCGATATCCCATCGGGTCATGCCCGGCAAACGGGAGGCCGCGAGGCCAGCGACATTGATGTGCTCCGATATGCTTGCGACCCGGTGATCCGGCCCGGTCTCCCATAGCCAATCCGAGGCTGTCTCGGCGTAATCGCGAAAGCGCTGTTCGCTTTCCCGGAGCGCGAACTCGGCCAGCTTGCGGTCTTCGATATCGGTCGCCGAACCGTACCATTTGACGATGTTGCCCGATTTATCGTGTAGCGGCTCGGCCTGGAACAGGAACCACCGATAGACGCCATCGAAACGCCGGAGCCTCGCTTCGAGGCCACCCCGCTTTCCCGACTCCCGTATGGCACTCCACTTGATCAACATGCCTTTCTTGTCTTCCGGATGAAAGGCGCGAGGCCAACCGAACTCGGTCTGGTCTGGTGACAGGCCGGTATAGTCGAGGGCGGGCTGATTGAGGAAATCAGGAGCGCCGTCCGGACCCGCACGCCAAACCAGGGTCGGTATCGTATCGATGACAAGTCGGAGGTGGTCCTGGGAATTCTTGATCTCGTCAAAGGCCTTTTGCAGTTCTTCCTTTGCCTCGTACTGTTCGGTGACGTCCACATTTGTGCCGACCAGCTGGACTAAATCCCCCTCGCTGTTGAGCACGGGATGTCCGACCGAATGCACATGTTTCGTCGTTCCATCCGGCAGCTTGATCCGAAAATCGACTTCAAAATCCGTCTTGTCACGGATCGCGCGCTGCGCTGCCGCGATCACTTTGAGCTTGTCGTCGGGCAGCATACGATTGTGATATCTCTTTACTAACTCGGACTCCCTTCCTCGCTCGACACCGAACAGGTGGTAAATTTCATCCGACAGGTAGACATACGCCTTCCGGCGTTCATCCCAGGCCCAACTGCTTGTGTGACTGAGATGTTGGGTCTCGGCCAAATAGGCCTCGCTGAGCCGCAATTTTCGCTCGGTTTCCTTCGCGGCGGTCACATCCGTTACCGCCCCGATAAATTCGGTACGACCAAATTCATCTTTCGCGGCGTGAGCCATCACATGGAGATGCTTCTCGGATCCGTCCGGCATCAGCAATCGGTATTGATGTTCGTAATCCGTGCCTTCGACGGATGCCCGGTCGATCGTCTCCTGGACCGCGTGGCGATCTTCAGGATGGGTGCGCTGAAGGCATAGTTCGACGGTTGGTTTGGTCGCTGGATCGAGTTCGAAAATTCGGAAGGTTTGGTTTGACCAGAAAATCTCTCCGGTCGAGACGTTCCATCCGAAGCTCCCGGTCTGGCTCAGCCTTTGAGCTTCGGTCAGGTGCATATCGGCATGCCGTAGTGCGGACTCGGTCCGTTTCAGATCTTCGATCGCCGTCCGCAACTCATCGCGCGAAAGCCGGAGAGCTTCTGTCACCTTGCTCTGTGCGGTAACTACGACGGAAAGGATGAAGGATATAGTGCCGAACAGCGCCAGACGCGGTACTTCCGAGAGGTCCACTTCCAGAAAATCCGGCTTCCAGACGAAGGAAGTTCTCGGCGGTGCGATGTTGTACTGGAAAGCGAGAAGCGCCAGCGCGATTGCCAACAGCGCCGGACCGAACCCGGCAAGCCATGCCGTGACGATCACAGCGCTGAGCATCAATAGTCCGATGGGCTCGGCCACGAAAAAGCGACCCATGAATTCAGTTACGATGACAGCAGCGGCGACCGACAGGATAGGAACCGCATAGGCAAGCCTCCGGTGCTTTGCCGGGCGCGGCTTGCTGGAATCGGCTTTCGTCATTCTATTCGGTGTCACGACCAAGCTGAACTCGTTCCGGTTAACCGAGTGGATATCGGTCGACGGCCACGCCGGCGTTGCGATGGCAAGTGCCCTTCGACCGACCCGCCGAGCAAGGCTGTATCCGGCTCCGAATTGTCGGAGGCTGAGACTCACCACGGAAGAAAAACTCAATGCCGCTTTCAGGAGGTTCATGGTCTGGCAACGCTCATTCCTGAGCAGTCCTGTTCTCCCCCGGGCGCTATATTAAAGCACTTTGGGGCAGGATCAGCAATTCGTTCCGCCTATGGTCCAATAGGGATCCGATAACACCTATGGTGGCCCACGGGACGCACTACAAACGTTCGTATGATCCCTTGAACCCTTTCTATGTGAGCGCTTACCCCGCGTAGTATTGAGGCCGGGGCCTCCAACCCGGTATTAGTAATGCCATTCGGAAAACCCGCGGGTGACGACGATGTCTACGATCTCGACTAACAAGACTCACGCAAGCGTCAAGAGGCAGCGTCGTCCCATCGTCACGTTCGATTTACGAGTACTGTGAGGAGCCGCATGAAGTTCATTTTGGTAAATGGCAGGACACCCCGCAGAAGTGCCGGCTGCGCGCTCTGCGGCAAATCAATCAGCAATTCCTATCTGCGCGAGACGGGCACACAGCTCTATTACTGTGACCAGAGTTGCTATTCAGATCACTGCAAGCGAGTCGTGGACGTTGCATATCGTACGAGAGACGCCCTGGTCGCACTTGCTCCCAATCGCGTGAAAACCCATCCGAAGCTCGGTTAATGCTCAAGACGTGCAACCGGGACTTATTCGGCAAAGTGCGAAGATCGTAGAAGGAACGTAAAATGAGAAATCAACACATTGCCCGCGATATGGCCGATCGGTCAGGCACGGGTTACGGTCGACCAGTCTCAAAGACGTTAGCGCTTGCGTCGGATAAATTTAGATCCTCGATCCATCCGAAGAACTCCCACCCAACTGACGGGGACGCGACGATTCCACTCGAGGGGAGTAATGTGGCCGAGCTGAAAATCCATGTGGACGGTCAGCCGATCCTGTTTCGTTTTACGATTGATGAGGTTTCGACCAAGACGCTGCTTGGCGCTATCGCCACGCAAGCCAGCCATTCACTGCGTCCGGATGCTCTGGAAAAAGGCGTCGATCAGATTGGCGGATCGGGCACGCGGCGAACCTTCTCGCCGTCAAGGCCGGCGCTGTCGATCGTGGAGACAAATCCCGAAAAAGAGACCGTCGTCGCTCCGCCTGCATCGCAGACGATGCTGCGCGTTGGAGCGCTCGAGCTCAACCTGCTTGATCGAACAGTCAAGCGCGGTGAACGAAACATCGACCTGCGGCCGCGCGAATTTCGGCTGCTCCGGTACATGATGGAGCGCAATGACACGCTGCTGACGCGGGCAAAGCTCCTGCAGGAGGTGTGGAACTACAAATTCGTGCCAAAGACGAACCTCGTCGATGTTCACATGGGCCGGTTGCGGCGCAAGGTCGACGGTCCGAACGAGTCAGCAATGATTCACAGTGTTCGCGGCGCCGGCTTCGTTTTGAACGCCAATCCGCTCCCGCAAAATTAGCCGACGAGACCGGCCCGAAACTGCCTCGTTCCTTCATCGTCAGCGCGGGGGACGGCTGGAGAACAGCAACCACGCCAGCCGAATGCTCAAGCCCAGGGTCGCGACGACGTCGGTCACGAACGCAAAATAATTCCGGCGATCCACGCTGCTATCCCCGATTCCGTCGGAGAAGGGGGCGTGTCTCGCGATCGCGACGACGAACAACGCGAGCAGCGTGACGGCAACAATCACATCCCGCCAGCGTGACGATCCAGCGCGTCTCGTGAAAAGCTTGCCGCTGTCCAGATCCCCTGTGATTTTGCGACGGTCAACGAAGTTAGAGCCAGCTATCATGGCGGTTCATCCTGAAGCGGCGGCTGGGGTCCGATGTCGGACGAATCCTCTTGCAGTGACAGTTTCACGCCGTCGTCTTCTGTTGCTGTACTCAGGAAGTAGGCAGCGGGTGTTTTCGAGACCAGTAAATCTTCTGCCAAGATTATCGGGCTCGCGATCCGGTATAGGTCTCCAGGAGGCCGCCGTGCTCGATGGCGATCGTCAGGCTTAAATCGCAATTTATTGGCGTCACCGAAGCAAAGTCTTATCTCGGCCGCAGAAGAACTGTGCTGGAAACAACACCGACCGTCGATCACATCGAGCCTCGTTGAGAGCGAATGCGACTGCCATTCAGTCGGTCGATCAAAGGAGAGAGTGCCATGATGAAAGTTGGATTGATCGGAGCGACGGTGCTTTCGTTCATGATTGCCGCTCCGGCAATGGCGACGCATCAGAGATATCACCACAGCGACGGTCGTGGTTTGCCGGTGGAGGACGCACTACACTTCGGGTATGGTGCAGGTCAATGTGGCTATCATTCTGGCTATGGCGGCCTATACGGTGACGGGCTCTATCCCACGAATGTTTGTGCGGATGGTGGCTCTCATCTCATCGACTGATTCCGATGAACTTCCCGAGGGCACGGCCTCTTCGGGCGTCGAGTTGCCGATAGCGCAGCAATAAATTACCTGCAATCAAACGTGGCCACGCCGTGCCCGGCGCTGGCCGCGTTGATTTCGTTCGCTTATCTCTCAATATTGTGAATGCGGGGCAGTTCGACAGAACCTACATGCGCCTATGGCGGATGATGGCGGAGCTTACCATGGTGAGTGAGGAGTATTTGGGTACGGCGCGGACTCTACTGCGCGTTGCCAGAAACATGACTGACCAAACGATTGCGAACCGCCTCAAGGCGCTCGCCGAAGAGTACGAGCGACGTGCTCAGAAAGCCGAGCTTGCGGATTCGGCTAAAGCCTTATCGCCGGTCGCCGTTCGCGGCGCTGCAGCCGGCCGGTCTGAATCCAGGTAAGTGGAGCATGGCATGAAACCGGGGTCGCCCGGTTCTTCTTGAAGGCGCTCGTCACTGTCGCGAATCGATTGTGGAGGCCTGAGTTGAGGAAATATTGCGCCATATTCAGTACGCGCCTGTTGTGGTCTATCAGCTTTGCCGCGGTTGTTGCAGTCATGGCGTTGCCCGTATTCGGGCGCGATTTGGACGGACGCTACGCGGCCTCTCCGCTTCACGACTGGTTTGAGCGTCTGGCGAGCGGCAAGGGTCTCTGCTGCTCATTTGCCGATGGCTACGTCGTGCAGGATGTAGACTGGAAATCCAACGACGGTCACTATCGGGTGCGCGTGCCAAAAGTTGCAAACTCCGAAGACGGGATCTGGGTCGATGTGCCGGACGAGGCCGTGATTACGGAGCCCAACAGGTTGGGGCGCACCATGGTGTGGCCTGTCTACAACGATCAAGGTGTATCGATTCGCTGCTTCATGCCGGGGAGCATGACTTAGGTTGCCAATTGCTTGGCGTTACGTGCTGCTCCCAAGCGCGTGAAGCTGCATTTGCGATTTGGGGGTTGATCAACCGTTATCGGCCGCCGTAGTTATTGCCGCTAGTAGAGCTGCAGATCTGTGATTTTCACCCGACATCGCCAGTCGAGATCCTCTGGGCCAAGGAAGATGCGCGCGCTTTCCGCTTTTGTGTTCGTCGTTGTTGGGGTCTCGGGATTATCAATGCTGTCGGCGCGGGATAGTGACCTGCCGCTTTCGGCAGCAACGCTTCGGGAGATTGCCCGGGTCGAGAGTGAGATCGATCGGATCGAGTCAGACGCTCTCACCCGCCTCGTGTCACCCCCCGATAACCAGGTGCAGCAGATCGAACTTCTGGGCAAGCTTCTCCTTTACGCCAAGGAACTCTCGGTGAACCGAAACGAGGCATGCGCCTTCTGCCACATGCCTGAAGCCGGATTCACCGGGCCGATCGCGGAACTCAATCGCACCACGGGGTCCTACCCCGGATCAGTTCGAACCCGATTCAGTGAACGCAAGCCGCAGACGCATGCTTATGCGCCGCTGTCTCCGGTGCTTCACTACAATGAAGGGCAGGGCGATCTGGTCGGAGGTAATTTTTGGGATATGCGCGCGACCGGCCGCCGGCTCGGTAATCCCGCGGCCGAGCAAGCCGAAGGGCCACCGACGAACCCGGTCGAAATGGGGCTGCCCGATTTTGCCTGCGCCGTCTACCGCGCCTCCGGGCGGCCCTATCGGGCGATGTTTGAAAGCGTCTGGGGCAGGCAAGCCTTCGCGATCAGCTGGCCGCCCGACACCGAGGAGGTGTGCAACCGCCCCGGTCCGCCACCGGCTCATGATCCATCGCCGGTTCACCTTACGCCCGTGGACCGCGGCCGGGCCGCTGCCACTTTCGACCAGATGGCGCAATCGATTGCCGGCTACGAGTCATCGCACGAGGTGACGGCCTTCTCTTCGAAATACGATGCCGTCCAGGCCGGAAAGGCGCAATTCACAGCGCAGGAACAGCAGGGATATGATCTGTTTCGCGGCAAGGCCAAATGCAACGGATGTCATCGCGACGGAGGGCCAGGCGAAGAACCGCTGTTCACGGACTTTACGGCGAGCAATATCGGGACGCCCGCCAATCCGGATCTTCCCTACTATGCTGAAGGCGAAGCCGATGCCGGAGGCTATGTTGCCAACAAGAGCGGGCCGTCCTTCGTCGATCTCGGCGTCGGCGGCTTTCTCGCCGACGGTCATCCGCTCAGTCAGCCATCGGCGGTCGATACGCGTTGGAAACCCCTGGCGCCGCGGAATCGCGGTCGTTTCAGGGTGCCGACGTTGCGTAACTCCGACAAGCGGCCGAGCCCCGACTTTATCAAGGCATACGCTCACAACGGCTATTTCAAGAGCCTCAAGCAGATCGTGCACTTCTACAATACCCGTGACGTGTTGCCGCGCTGCGCACCGCACGACTCGCGCGAGGGCACCGGCTGCTGGCCGGCGCCGGAAACGACCGACAATATGAACAAGAGCAAGGTCGGAAATCTCGGTCTATCGAACGAGGAGGAGGACGCGCTGGTGGCGTTCATGCAGACGTTGACGGACGGATTTACGCCCGCCGGGCGGCAGTAGGACCCGAAAAAGGCGGGCAGTCGAAACTGGGCCGTTTAGCAGCTCGTTGCCGGATGCTATTCCCTTCGCTCTGCAAGAAGGATTTCAAAATTTTTGAAGCAATTGGGCCGGGAAGGTCGCATCATCCGGCTGGCCATTACCCGAGTCGGTCCAAACGCATTCAACTTGATCGCCCTTGATGCCATTGACGGTCATCAATGGTCCCCCGGAGCGCAGCCGGACGAGATCGCCTTGATGTAGCTGAGGAGCGATCTTCTCCTTGATCGAGAGACCTGAGTTGGTGGAAGCGGAAAAGGCGGGATGAGAAAACGGCAGACTTAGTACAATCGCCATTCCAGCGCCAATCGTGAACTCCTTGCTCAAGAGCATGCGGAAACTCCTTTTTGCCATGAACGATAGGTGAGAATTCGATTGCGACAGTTCTACTAAATTCCCCTTTATGGACCTTGATCCGCGCGGCATCATTCGGCAGGCGCGGGCTGCGGTCCGGTGCTGGAACTCGTCTGATGCCTTTCCCCGAATAGCCAGATCTGCAGTCGGTCGAGATAGAGATACACGACCGGTGTCGTGTAAAGCGTAAGGACCTGCGACAGCGCCAGGCCGCCGACGATCGCATAACCGAGTGGCTGACGAATCTCGGAGCCGACGCCGGTACCCACCATCATCGGCACGGCGCCCAGTAGCGCCGCCATCGTGGTCATGAGAATTGGACGAAAGCGCTTGATGCAAGCCTGATAGATCGCTTCCTCCGTGCTCAAACCTTCGGTCTGTTCCGCTTGCAGCGCGAAATCGACCAGCATGATGCCGTTCTTTTTGACGATCCCGATCAAGAGGATGATGCCAACGATCGCGATGACGCTGAGATCAAAGTGAGCGGCCATCAACAGCAATAGCGCGCCGACGCCGGCCGACGGCAGCGTCGAGATGATCGTGATCGGGTGGATCACGCTCTCATAGAGTATGCCCAGGATCAGATAAATGACGAACAGCGCGGCCAGGATCAGAATCGGCGTGCTCTTGAGTGAGGCCCCGAAAGCCTGCGCGTTGCCCTGGAAGCTCGTCTGCAGCGACAGCGGCGGGTGCAGCTCTTTTTGGACCGCCTGAATTTCGCTGACGGCCTGGCCGATGGCGGCGCCAGGTGCGAGGTTGAACGAGATCGTCACCGATGGGAATTGACCGGTATGGTTGACCACAAGCGGCGCGACCTTGATCGCCGAATCGACGAGTGTCGATATCGGCACCTGCTGTCCGCTGGATGATTTGACGTAGATGTTTTGCAGCGCGTCGGGCGAGTACTGGAAGTTGGGGGTGACCTCGAGAACGACGTGGTATTGCTGCAGCGTGGTGTAGATGGTCGAGACAATGCGCTGCCCGAAGGCGTCATCGAGCGTATTGTCGATGGTGTAGGGCAGGATGCCGTAGCTCGAGGCGACGTCGCGCTTGATCGTAACGTCGAGCAAGGGCCCGGAATTGAGCTGGTCGGTGGCGACATCGGTGACGGTGTGGAGCGCCTTGATCTTCTCATAGAACAGGTCGGTCCAATGTTTGAGCTCGCCGGGGTCGGCATCGTTCAGCGTGAACTGGAACTGGGTCTTGTTCAGCCGGGCGCCGATCGTAATGTCCTGCGCGGCCTGCATATAAAGCGTGATGCCCTGGATTCTTGCTAACCTGGTCTGCAGCCGCTTGATCACCTGGTCGATCGGGCCACGCTCGGCCTTGGGCTTGAGCTGGATGAACACACGGCCGTCGTTGAGCGTGTAGAGGCCGCCACCGGCGCCCGTCGCGGCTGCTACCGACGCCACGGCCGGATCTTTCACGATGGCATCGAGCATGGCTTGCTGGCGCTGGGTCATGGCCTGATAGGAGATATCCTGCGCCGCCTCGGACTGAGCGATGATCAATCCGGTATCCTGCTGGGGAAAGAAGCCCTTGGGAATGATGACGTAAAGGTACCCGGTCATAACGACCGTACCGAGCATCACCATGAGCGTAATGAAGCGATGCTGCATCACGATCTTCAGGCCGGCCTCATAGAGGTTGAGTATGGCGTCAAAACAGCGTTCCGAGAACAGGTAAAGTCTTCCGTGCTCATGGCTTTCCGGCTTGAGCAGGTACGCGCACATCATCGGAGTCAGCGTCCGCGAGATCACCAGCGAGAGAAGGAGCGCCACGCTCACCGTCATCGCGAATTCGCGGAACAATAGTCCGACATAGCCGCTCATCAGGAAGAGCGGAATGAACACGGCGATGAGCGAGAAAGTGATCGCCACGACAGTGAAACCGATCTCGCCGGATCCCTTCATCGCAGCGTCATACGGTGAGAGGCCCTCTTCAATGTGTCGTTGGATGTTCTCGATCTCGACAACAGCATCATCGACCACGAAACCGACCGCGATCGAAAGCGCCATCAGTGAGAGGTTGTCGAGACTGTAGCCCATTTCGTACAGGATCGCGAAGGTGCCGACCAGCGACAAGGGCACGGTGATGGCCGGAATAACGGTCGCCCAGAAGCTGCGCAGGAATATGAAAATCACCATGACGACCAGTGCGACCGTCAGCAGCAGCGTGAACTGGACGTCATCAATCGACGCGCGGATGGTCTGGGTGCGATCGGAGATGGCGTCGATCTTGACGGCGGATGGAATCGAGGCCTGGAGCACAGGCATCATCTTCTTAATTCGTTGAACGGTATCGATGACGTTGGCGCCGGGCTGGCGGAAGACCGAAAGGGTGACTGCTGGCTTGTTGTTTTCCCAGCCGGCAACCAGTTCATTCTGTCCCCTGCTGATGGCGCGGCCAACATCGCGAATGCGGACCGGCGATCCGTTGCGATAGGCGATGATCAGGTCGGCGTATTTGTCGGGGTCGAACAGCTGATCGTTGGTATTGAACGTGAAGGTTTGGCGCGGGCTGTTGAGCTGACCCTTGGGCAGGTCAACGTTTGCCTGGCCGAGTACGGTGCGCACATCCTCGAGGTTGATGCCGCGGGCTGCCAGCGCCGCCGGATCGACCTGCACCCGGACGGCCGGCTGCTGCTGGCCTCCGACACCGACAAAGCCGACCCCGGATATCTGCGAGATCTTCTGCAGCAGGATGTTCTGCGCATAGGCGTCCACCGTGGTGATCGGCAGGCTGTCCGAGGAGACGCCGAGCACCAGGATCGGCGTGTCAGCCGGATTGACCTTCCGGATCATGGGCGGATACGGGATGTTCTTGGGAAGGTAAGCACTCGCAGTCTGGATGGCCGAAAGCGTATCGCTTTCCGCGCCGTCGGCATTGCGGCTCAATTCGAACTGCAGGGTGATCTGCGCGTAGCCGAGCGCGCTCGCGGACGTCATCTGCGTAAGACCAGGAATTTCGCCGAACTGCAGCTCCAGCGGCGATGTCACCGTCTCTGCGATGGTCTGCGGGTCGGCGCCCGGCAACTGGGCGGTGACCGTAAGTGTCGGATAGTTGACGTTCGGCAGCGACGCCACCGGCAGCAGCGGATAAGCGACCAGGCCGCCCACCAACAAGCCAACCATGACCAACGCCGTGGCGATCGGTCGTTCGATAAACGGTGCGGAGATGTTCATGGGATTGGCGCCTGCATGGCATCCTGGGCGGCTTGTTCCTGGGCTGCCTTGCCATGCAGCAGCTTGACGTGGGCGCCCGGTTGCAGCTTGTACTGTCCGTCGACCACGACCTGCTCGTTGGCGTCGAGGCCGGAATCGATCAGCGCCTGGCCGTCGCTGATTTGCGCGACCTTGATCTGGGTGATTGCCACCGTGTTGTCGGGCTTGATGACCCAGGCGTAGGGTCCTTTCGGCCCCTGTTGTACGACCGCTGCAGGAACGGTCAGCCCGTTATGCCGCGTGTCGAGCAGTAGCCGCGCGTTGACGAGCTCGCCCGGCCACAGTCGGTTGTCCTTGTTGGGGAAATTCGCCTTGAGCTGGATCGAGCCGGTGGTCTGCAGGATTTCGTTGTTGACGAGGCCAAGGTCGCCCTCATCCAGCTTGATTGTATTGTCCTGGTTGTAGGCGAGAACCTTGAGCGGCGCCTTAGTCTTCTCCTGTTGCATCTGAATCTGCGGCAGCACCGTCTCGGGAAGTGTGAAGATCAGCGAAATTGGGTCGAGCTGCGTGACGACGCACAGACCGCTCGCCGTCGACGGGCTGATGATGTTGCCAACGTCGATCTGACGAATCCCGACGACGCCATCGATCGGCGCGGTCAGACGCGTGTAGCTGAGCTGGACCTTCGAGGCGTCGATCAAAGCCTGGTCGGTCTTGATTGCTCCCTGCAGCTCACCTACCTGCGCTTGCTGTGTTTCGACCAACTGTGGCGTAGCCCAGCCCTTGTCTCCCAAATTGGTGTAGCGTGTGAGATTGGTCTTGGCATTCCCTAGCTGGGATTGATCGCGTTCCAGTTGTCCGGTGTACTGGTCGATCATTGCCTGATAGGGACGCGGATCGATTTGCGCGAGCAGGTCGCCCGCATGCACTTTCTGGCCTTCGGTGAAGTTGATGCTGATGATTTGCCCCTGGATCTGGGCACGCACCACGTCGGTATTGTAGGCGATCACGGTTCCGACGCCGACAAGATAGACCGGCACATCATGTTGGGTGACAGTCGCAGCGACGACCGGCACCGGCGCTGGCGAAACCGGCGTGGCCGTGGCCTCGTCCAATGGTCGAACGTGCAGCAGGTAAAACAGACCGCCGGCCGCGACGACACCAGTCACTAAGGCGGCAATGATGCTCTTCTTTTTCATGGTCGCTCTCGCTCGTAGATCAGGAATTGTTTACGGCCCCGTGCCCGTCGTCGTTGCGGCTTCTCCACCTAGCGGTACACTCGTCGTAGGCACCGCTGCCCAGGAACTGATCCCGAGATTGTTGATTTCCGTGGAGTCCAGCGGAATTCCGGCTCGAGTGCTTGGCGTCGCGGATGACGTTGAAATTTGATCCGACGACGAGGCAACGCTGGTTGCGCCCGAGCCGCACATTCCGGACAATCCCGCCGTTGTCGCGGTTCCGGAGGTCGTTGATAATCCCGAGGTCGCGGATATTCGCGACGGCATTGACGATGCTGCGCCAGTGCCGGGTGTCGCTGCGGCCATCGTGGAGGCCGTCGCGGGCGGTGCGGTCCCGTTCAGCGTGACGCCACCCCCATCATAGCTGGAGGGCGATCCGTACATTGCCGTTGCCGGAGTTCCTAAAGTCGAGCACGCCGTGCCGCCTGCGCCTGTCGCGTAGGTCGGCAGAGAACTGACGACGGGTGATGAGGATACTGCAGCTCCCATCGGAATTCCGGTCCCGGCGACCGGTGTACCGGGGTCGGTCCCCAGCGGCGAGGTAACGCCGAGCGGAGGCATTGTCGTGCCCATGCCGACCTGAGCGAATACGGGGCTGCAATGATAGGAAACGGAAAGCACCGCGATGATGAGCAACGGCCTCATGAGGAACTCCCTAGATGAGCAGGTTTAGCGGCATGACGACCCGACCGCGCCGGACTTGCTAGTGCGGCGGGTCGAGCTCGCTATGCGATTTATCGAACGTGTCATTGCATTCATTTCCCGCAAGATGGCGTCGGACGCCAACACTTCGATTAAATAAGGATTCATGCTGCGTACGACGTCGGAATAAAGCTATGGTTTTCCGAATGGCACGGCGCAACCGAGAGCGTCCGGTGATCTTCCACGGGCCACGGCATCCTCTTGACCCCGTAAGCGCTGGAACTTCGAGCGTTGGCTTACTAACGACCTGCGAGGCCGGGTACGAGGGGTGTGATTCCTGAAACGTTGATGGAGATTCCTGAAACGTTGATTTGCCCTGGCGCTGTTACGGTGTTCGTCGTCGTGGTTGGCGTTGGTGCCGTCGTGACGGGCGTCGTCGGAATTGCCGGCAGCGCGACCCCTGGTCCCGCTGTGCTCACGAACGGCGACAAACCCGGTGTCGGTATCGTTGCCCAGGAGCCAACGCCGAGATTGGCGATCTCCGAGGAGCCCAGCGGAATCCCGGTTCTGGGGTTGCCGCCGGGCGTTGTGGGAACCGTCGGCATCGGAGTGGACGGTGACGTTGGCGGACCGTTTGACGCAGAGCTGCACATTCCGGAAACGCCCACCGTTCCCATTGCAAAGGTTGTCGACACTCCGGAAACCGGCAACATGCCCGGATCTGTCGACGACATTGATGGCGACAAAATTCCCGCCATTTGCGTGCTGCCTGATGTCGCCATGGTACTTGTCATCGTCGCGATGCCCGCTGTTGCGGCAGTCGCCGTCGTTGCGGATCCCATCGCCATTCCACCGCCGTCATAGGTGTCGGCAGTTCCAAGTCCAGATGTTGAAGTCCCCGTTGTCGGACATGTCGTGCCGCTGCTCGGCAACGCAATTGTGCCTGTCGAATAGGTAGCCAGCGGGCTGAGACCGGCTGATGGGATTTCGGTTGCGCCGAACGGGATTCCGGTGCCGCCGATCGACGAACTGGAATCCATTCCAAGGGGTGAGGTGGAACCGATCGCAACCGTGGACATGTCGTCAACTTGGGGCATGTAGTCGAGTTGAGCGAATGCGGGGCTGCACCAACACAAGGCGGCCGGAACGACGGCGGCGATCAACGTCAACGAAAGTCTCATTTTACCCTCCGTTTTATGCCGAGCGAACCCAGCCGGGATTTATCGGGCTTCTCGAGCTGGCATTTGCCGCTTTGCACGAATTCTCACTGTCGCTGCAGTTGCGGACACGCGCAGTTCATTGCCAGACCAGGTCGGGAAGATTGACGACAATGGGCGTCGGTGTGCTTCGGACCACAACCCACCGGAACGGCTCGACGTTTGACGGGTTGATCTCCATGTGCGGCAGAAAAGCAGGAACGTGAATAAAGTCGCCGGCCTTCGCGTGCGCGTGGAATTCGCCTCTTTCGCCCCATCGTACCTCGCAGACGCCGTTGAGAACGAACGCAATCGTCTCCTGGCTTCCGTGATGGTGGATTCCCGTCCGGGCACCTGGCTCGACTTCAAAAATGCCACCCCACAAAGCAGAATGGACGGAAAGTTCCGGTGCAATAGCGGCACGGCGTTCCGAACCTGGCGTTTGGGCGGTGCCAAGATCGAATTGCTCTGGGCTGATAACGCGGATCGTTTTGTTCTCGGTCATGGGCCTTCCGAACGGTGCTAAAAGCCGATGCATCGGAAGTATGTGCGGGCAGGAGACTGCACCATTAAATTGGTGTTCAGAGATGTCCTGACCGCTGAGAAACCGTGGTGCGATCAGACCGCCAGTTCTGCGGGCTGTATCACTCTTGCTCGCGTTACGCAGCGACGCGATCCGGAGGAGCCATGAATTCCGGTCCAACCGGATCCTTGATCGTCTCTCGGAGAATCTCGTCGATCTCTGCCATGACCGGACTGTCGATTTGCCAGCCCAGCGCGTTGCCGATGGGTGACAACTGATCGGCGCGGCGCGCGCCCCATAGAGCGATGTTCATCTTGTTGCGATCGAGAACCCATCGAACGGCAAGGTGAATAACTCTCCGGCTGAAACGCTCCTTTGCGACACGGTCGAGCCGCTCGACAGCCGCGAGGTACTGACCGAAACGGGGGGCCTGGAATTTCGGGTCGCTTTGGCGCAGGTCGTCGCCGGTGAATTGGCTGGATTCCGACATGCGGCCGGACAACAGCCCACGGCATAACGAGCCATATGCAAGCACAGCGATATCGTTATCGCGGCAATATGGAAGCACATCCTGATCGATCGCCCGCTCGAACAGATTGTAGGGCGGCTGCGCGGTGTGCAGCGGCGCCACCTTTCGAAATTCATCCATTTGGGCCGGACTGAAATTGCTGACGCCGATCGCGCGGATTTTACCAGCTCGATGCAGCGCGCCCATGGCCTCCGCGACTTCCGCAATCGGCGTATTCGGATCGGGCCAGTGAACCTGATAGAGATCGATGACGTCTGTTTGCAGCCGGCGCAAGGAGTTCTCGACCTCCTCGACGATGCGCGCCTTTTGCGCATTCCGGAATGGCTTGCCATTCTTCCAATCGAGGCCCGCCTTTGTGGCGATGAGTGCCGTCTTGCGTCGGCCATCCATTGCAAGCGCCTTGCCGACGATTTCCTCCGAATGACCGAAGCCATAGACGGGAGCCGTGTCGACCAGATTGATTCCGCGGTCCAAAGCCGCGTGAATGGTTTTGATGGCCTCGCGTTCGTCGCTGCCACCCCACATCCAGCCACCGATGGCCCATGTTCCCAAGGCGATGCGCGAGGCGCGGATTGATGTGCCGGGAATGTTGACGAATTCCATTTCGGCTTGATCGGTTTGAGGAAGGGTCATCGTTAAACTCCGTCGTAAGTGCGCTTGGGCCGAGATGCATGCCATCTCTCGAGCCGGAATGCCGGTTTGACGATCGCGTCTGAGCCGAAAAACCAGCATCGAAAAAAGAGATTTCTGCCCTCGCGAGATAGGTCGGCCAGGAATCGCTGCCACTAAATTGGTGTTTAAGAGGGCGAATTGTCCGGGAATTTCGATTGCGCTCGCGTGCCTTATGGCAAACGGGATCGTTCTTTTGGAAAAAGCCCAACAAGAGGGATGCATAGATCGCAACCCACGTCCCCGACCTCCGCGAATGCGGCTCCATCGGACGAGAGGAAGCAGGTTTCCCTCAAGCCCACGATGCCGGATTCCTGAAAGTGAATTTAATGGGTAAATCCTGCACCAAACCTATCTATGGCTCATCGGAAGCTTGGGTGCCGCGCTGCGTTTCGGGTGGCGCGCACCATTCGATAACTGAATGGAGAAAATGATGAGACAAATGATATCCATTTTAGCGACTGCCCTGTTGGCGACGAGCCTGCTTACTGCACAAGCAGAGGCGCGCGGTGGCGGTGGCGGCGGCCACGGCGGCGGCTTCGGTGGCGGCGGCCACATGGGCGGCGGCTTCGGCGGCGGTGCTCACGTCGGCGGCTTTGGCGGCGGTGCGCACATCGGTGGATTTGGCGGCGGTGCGCACATCGGTGGTGTGGGTCATATCGGCGGGCTTGGCGGCACTCACATCGGAGGCGCCGGAGTTGGCGATCATTTCGGTGCTGGTGTTCATGCCGGTGTCATCGGCGGCCATATGAACCGCTTTGCCGGTAACCATATCGGCGATAGTGGCCATCGGCGTTTCGGCTTCCACCGCCTCGATCGAAACTATCCCTACTATGGCTACTATGGCGATAACTGCGACGATTGGTACCTCTTGCATCCGGACACCACTCTGCCGCCGTACTGCAGCTGAGCGTCTCTTCAATAGCCAATTTGGCAAGCATGCCCTTGGCACGGAGGGGATCGTAATATCCCCTCCGTGCCGGCGAAGCGGAAAACGCGGATGACAAAGCTTCTTTTGGTCGAAGACGACGGCGAGACGGCAGAGGAAATATCTGCCGAACTGATCGACCGCGGGTTCGAGGTCGAATGGTCGCCCGATGGAATCGACGGCCTCAACAAGGCGCGCTCCCTGCGGCTCGATGCCATGATCGTCGACCGTCTCTTGCCGGGGATGGATGGCCTTTCCCTCATTGATACCCTGCGGAAGGATCAGGTGCGCACGCCGGTGCTGGTCCTGAGCGCGCTCGGTGCCGTAAACGACAGGGTGCGCGGACTGCGGATGGGAGGCGACGACTACCTCACCAAGCCGTTTGCGGTCGTTGAACTCGTCGCCCGAGTTGAGGCGCTGCTGCGGCGACCTGCGGAAACGCGGGAGACGATTTTGCAGGTGGGACAGCTTGAACTGGACCTTATCGAGCGTACCGCGAGGCGCGGTGAACGCAAGATCGATCTGCTGCCGCGTGAATTTCGTCTTCTCGAATACATGATGCGGCGCAGTGACCAGTTGCTGACGCGGGCGATGCTGCTCGAGGAAGTCTGGCACTACAAGTTTGTGCCGACAACGAATCTGGTCGACGTTCACATGGGCCGCCTGCGCCACAAGGTCGATCTGCCAGGCGAAACCCCGATGATACAGAACGTTCGCGGGGCAGGGTTCATCCTTCGCGCGCTCTCATAGACCAGTGTCGGGGCGGCGAAACCGGATGTTTCAGGTTCAATTTTTGCGCTCGAACACTTTCCGATGGGCTTCCGCGGTCGCGGGCCTGTTCGCGACGTTTGTCGTTGTCCTGTTCGGTTTCATCTATTTCAACATCGACAGCTACCTGGTCGCGCGCTCCGATCAAATAATCAACACGCAGACCGATTTCCTTGCCTCGTTGCCGTTCGATCGCGGTATGGGCGCGATCGAGGATCATCTTAGAGAAGATTCCCGTGGCGTTCAGTTTGCGGGATTGTTCGACCCACAAGGGAAACGGCTCGCCGGCAACCTCGAGCGCTTGCCCCGTGAAATCAAGATCGATGCGCCCATACAGACTGTCCACGTGGCGTGGTCAAGCGGTGGCCAATCGGGGGACCCGCTGATCCGGGCCATGGCGCGACGTTTGGAGAACGGCAATATCGTTCTCGTAGGAAGAGCAGTGGACGAGACATTGGAAATTTCCCACGTTGTAGGCGAGGCGCTCGCGTTCGGCTTGCTGCCGGCTTTCTGCCTTTGCCTGGTGGCCGGGGCCTGGCTGAGTGTCCGTGCGCAAAAACGGGTGGAGGAGGTCAATCAGCGGGTTCAGCGCATTGTCGCAGGGGATCTGCGTGAACGCCTTCCGTATCGCAACGTCGATGAGCCCTTTTCCAGACTTGCGGTCATTGTCAACGGCATGCTGAACGAAATGGAGACCATGATCAATGCGCTTTCCGGTGTTGGCAACGACATTGCTCATGAACTGCGCACGCCGCTGACGCGCGCACGGCTGGCGCTTGAACGCGGCCGGTCCAAGGCGACCACTCTTGAACAGCTTCAGGAGAACGCCGACAAGGCCCTCGCAGGGATCGATCAGTCGCTGGCGATCGTCACGGCACTGTTGCGGCTTGCCGACATCGAGAACAGCCGGCGCTCGGCCGGGTTCGGCAGTGTTGCGCTCCATGATCTGCTTCGCGAAGTCTGCGATATCTACGAACCGATCGCCGAAGACAAGCAGATCAGGCTGAGCGTCGCAATCGAGGCCCAGCTTGATGTGTGCGGCGACCGCGATTTGTTGTTCGGGCGGATC
>Ga0210389_10000701_pt1 | contig 28794 bp, 23 predicted proteins | sample IncBWH28OmetaG_FD_160127 | JGI IMG/M metagenome (GOLD analysis project Ga0210389, IMG submission 160127) | Forest soil microbial communities from Barre Woods Harvard Forest LTER site, Petersham, Massachusetts, United States - Inc-BW-H-28-O ... | reverse complement strand
TGAGAAACGGCTGGGCCTGATCGGTGGGCAAGGTAACGGCTTCGTCACGAAACCAGAGGACCCGGCCATCGCGGGCGAACAGGCGATACTCGGCCTGAAACAGGTCACGATTTTTCTGGAAGTGTTCCTCGACAGCGAGAACGGTTTCGCGGTCTTCGGGATGGATGCGGTTGATCCAGTTGGTGGAATCGGAGAGCCATTCGGTGGCCGAAAAACCGAGCATCGACTGGATTTGAGGGCTCACGTAATGCCAGCGGCCGGAAGCGCCGAGTTCGGCGATATAGGTGACGGCGGGCAGACGCTCGACCAGGGTGCGATAACGATTTTCGGCGGCGCTAAGGTCGGCCTGAGTTCGATCCCACTCCGTGGCGAGGGCAGCGAGACGAGTGGAGTGAGCGATGAGTTGCAGGTGGTCGGCCTCGGGGGCGCGGGGTTCGCGGTAGTAGATGGCAAAGGTTCCCAGCGGGTCGCCATCCTGGGAAGAGATGGGAGTGGACCAACAGGCGCGCAGGCCGTGAGGCAGAGCGAGATGGCGGTAGTCCGCCCAGAGCGGGTCGGTGGCAATGTCGGAGACGATGACGGGAAGGCGTCGATGGATGGCTGTGCCGCACGATCCGGCGCAGGGGCCGGCCTGCACTCCGTCGACGGCCTGAACATATTCTTTGGGCAGGGACGGCGCGGCACCGGTGCGCAGCGTCTTACCGTCAGGATCAAGCAGAAGGACCGAGCACAACAGGCCGCTGTATTGCTGCTCGATGCTGAGGCAAAGGGTGTCGAGGATTTCAGGCAGAGGAGCATGGGCCATCAATTTGGCCAGGACTTTTTCGTCCAGCAGGGCGAGGGCTTCGGGTAGTTTCTTAGGCGTGTTTGACGCCTTCTGGGCTCCAGTTGACATACTGCTTCTGCGACCTCTTCCTTCTAAAAGTAATGATGAGGCCGGTTGGCAATGGCGCTTGGCCTACCGAAGCCATTACCGCAAATATCATTATTGATGATTCCTCGCGGGAGGGCACTCGGATAACTGGTGTGCCATGGTTACATCAGTAATGGAAAAGAGTTGTCAAGGGGAGGGTTAGAGGGTCCAGGGATCAATGAGAAGAGGCGAAATATCGTCGAAGTGCGAGACATTGCGCGTTGCCAGGGTGGCATGGCGGGAGAGAACAATTCCGGCGATCATGGTATCGCGCAGGTCGCGAGGACGGCCGTGAATTTTTCGGGAGACCATCAGCGCGCTTGCCTGTTCAGCCGCCTCGGTGTCGAAGGGAGCAATTCGATGGTCAAGCCCTTCGAGCAGTTTCTCGAAGCCCTCCGAATAGAGCGTGTGGCGCTTCCCGGCCGGCATAAGGTGCAATCCGAAGCGGATTTCAAAGACCGTCACGGACGTGGTCCAGATCGAGGCGGGAGGCTGGCGATCAAGCCACGCGATCACTCTCGGCTCCGGGCGTGGGCGCATGAGTTCGGAGAGCACATTGCTATCGAGGATGATCATTCGTCGAACTTCATGGGCTCAATATCATCCCCGTGGAGTTCTTCGATTACGAAATCCGGTCCGGTCTTTGGGAATAAGGCCGCGAGTTCCGTTCCGAGGCCGAATTCGGATTTCTTTTCGTCTTTGTGCACAGCAGCGCGCAGAATGTCGCGGACCTCTTCTTCCATGCTGCGACCGTTGCGGCGGGCGCGGCGTTGGAGACGGGCTTTGACGGAGTTTTCGAGATTGCGGACGACGAGCTGAGCCATATTGATATCATGATATCAGCAATCAAGTTTCGGAGCAAATTCCGACTCAGTGTCCCCCGCTCAGCTCCCTGACAATCGCGCCGACGAATTGTTTGGCGTCGCCGAAGAGCATTAGGGTGTTGTCGAGGTAGTAGAGGGGGTTATCGATGCCGGCGAAACCGGGGCTCATGCTGCGTTTGATGACCATGACGGTGTGCGCTTTGTCGACGTCGAGGATGGGCATGCCGAAGATGGGGCTGGAGTGGTCGGTGCGGGCGGCGGGGTTGGTTACGTCATTGGCGCCGATGATGAGGGCAACGTCGGTTTGGGGGAAGTCGCCGTTGATTTCGTCCATTTCGATGAGGCGGTCGTAGGGGATGTCGGCTTCGGCGAGCAGGACGTTCATGTGGCCGGGCATGCGTCCGGCGACGGGATGAATCGCGAAGCGGACTTCAACCCCTTTTTTGCTGAGAATGTCGTAGAGTTCGCGGACTTTGTGTTGCGCCTGCGCGACGGCCATGCCGTAGCCAGGGACGATGACTACTTTATTGGCCGCGGATAGAATTGCGGCAGCTTCCTCGGGCGTGGCGCTGTGGACTGGTTTGGCTTCGGCTCCTCCGGCAGCTGCGGCTTGGACTTGACCGAACGCTCCGAATAAAACATTGGTGAAGGAGCGGTTCATTGCCTTCGACATAATTACGGAGAGGATGAGTCCGGAGGAGCCGTCGAGAGCGCCGGCGATGATGAGGAGTTTGTTCTGGAGGACGAATCCCATGGCGGCGGCGGAGAGGCCGGCGTATCCGTTTAGTAAGGAGATGACAGTGGGCATGTCCGCGCCGCCGATGGGGATGATCAGGAGGATTCCGAAGATCAGCGAGATGCCGACGATCAGCGGGAAGAATTGTTTTGCTTCAGGATGCAAGACGAGATAGACGGCGCTGGCGATGGCGACGGCGAGGAGCAGGAAGTTGACGAGGTTCTGTCCTTTATAGGTGATGGGGCGCTGAGGGAGGATTTCTTGTAATTTGCCGGCGGCCATGAGACTCCCGGTGAAGGTAAGGCCTCCGAGAATGACTTCCATGGAGAGGACGGACATCATGAACTTCGGGACGTTAGGGGTGCGGAGATAAAACTCTGCCGTGCCGACCAAGGTGACGCAGAGTGCACCGAACGCGTGGCTGAGCGCGGTTCGCTGAGGGACGGCGGTCATCTGCACCATGCCGAGGGGGATGCCGATGCCGGAGCCGAGGACGAGGCCGACGATAATCCATTTCCAATCGACGATGCCGTGATGGAGCAGAGTGCCGGCGATGGCGAGGACCATGCCGAGTTCGCCGGCCCAGATGCCATGGCGGGCGGTGGCGGGAGAGCTCATCCACTTCAGCGAGAGGATGAACAGGGCGCTGGCGATGAGGTAGATGATTTCGATCAGCTGTTGGCTTCCGGCGAACGCGTTCATTATTTTTTCACCGGGCGGCTGGTCTTGAACATCTTGAGCATGCGGTCGGTGATAAAGAATCCTCCGACAACGTTGCTGGTGGCGGCAACGATGGCGATCACTCCGAGCACGGTCGAGAACTCGCTCTTGCGCTCGCCGACCATGACGATTGCGCCGATGACGGCGATGGCGTCGAGGGCGTTGGTGAGGGACATTAAAGGTGTGTGGAGCAGGGGCGAGACGTGGCGGATGACTTCGAAGCCGATGAAGCAGGCCAGCATGAAGATGAAGAGTGAATCGATTAAGGTGGAATTCATTTCTTACCTCTGGGGCTAAAGCCCTTATTTCTTCTGGCTCTTATCGGCACGCCTGAAGGCGTGCCCTGATACGAATCTCAAATTGGAGAACATCATAAGAATCCTGAATGCGAAATTCTGAGAACGCCGATGTGAAGATAAGAATCCTTCGACTGCGCAAGAGTTCGCTTCGCGAGCTCTTGCTTCGCTCAGGATGACAAATTTGAAAGAGCATCTTTCTTATCCATCGCCTTATCCAGCGACTTATCCAGCGACCGTCTGTAGCGCGGGGAGTTTGTAAAATTCGCGGACACGGGCGTTCACGATTTCGCCGGAGCGCGTGACCATGGTTTCGCGGATGATTTCATCCTGCAGATTGAGTTGGAGTTTGCCTTCTTTGACGATGTAAGCGAGAAATGTGGCAATGTTTCGGGCGTACATCTGGCTGGCGTGGTAGGGGACGCTGCTGGCCAGGTTGATGGCGCCGATGATGGTTACGCTGTGCTCGATCACGGTTTCGCCGGTGCGGGTAAGTTCGCAGTTGCCGCCGCGCTCGGAGGCGAGGTCAACGATGACGGAGCCGGGAGCCATGCCTTTGACCATGTCAGCAGTGATGAGGACCGGAGACTTTTTGCCCGGGATGACGGCGGCAGTGATGACTACGTCACTTTCGGCGACGACGCGAGTGAGAAGTTCGCGCTGGCGGGCGTAGAAAGTTTCGTCCTGCGCGGTGCCGTAGCCACGAGCGTCCTGGGCATTCTGGGCTTCGATGGGAAGTTCGACGAAGCGTCCGCCGAGGCTTTGGACTTGTTCTTTGGAGGCGGCGCGCATGTCGTAGGCGGAGGCGACCGCGCCCAGGCGGCGCGCGGTGGAGATGGCCTGCAGTCCTGCGACTCCGGCGCCGATGACGAATACGCGGGCCGGGGTGATGGTGCCGGCGGCAGTGGTCATCATGGGAAAGATTCGGATGGAAGTTTCGGCGGCCAACAGGACGGCTTTGTATCCGCAGATGGTGCCCATGGAAGAGAGTGCGTCCATGCTTTGGGCGCGGGTGGTGCGAGGGACAAGTTCGACGGAGAAAGATGTAACGCCGGTTGCAGCGATCTGCCGGGTGACTTCGGCGGAGCCGAACGGACGGAGGAACCCGATCAGGAGTTGATCGCGGCGCATGAGCGGGAGGTCGGCCTGGCCGGTAACGTCGTTCGATCCGCAGCAGAGGACCTGGACGACAATGTCTGCTGTGGCGAAAACGGCGGCGCGATCGGGAAGGATTTTTGCGCCTTTGTCGACATAGGCTGAGTCAGGATAGCCGGCCTGCTCCCCGGCGTGGGACTCCACCACGACTTCGAGTCCGGCTTTGGCGAGCGTAGGGACGACCGCGGGAACCAGCGCGACTCTGCGCTCTCCGGGATAACTTTCCTTGGGAACACCAACAATCACGCGGTTATCCTCTCACTTTGTGCGGACTAAAAACAGTATCAGAAAGGAGAGTCAGTGAAAAGCGGGGCGAGGGTTCAAATCTTTAACACAGGGGACAGTTCGGGGTCGCAGAGGGTTGAGCTTAGGCGGGAAATGGGAGTTTACGGTATTGACTTGCTTTGCGGAATGGCTTGATCTATGGGAAGAGGGAATTGTGCCGGTCTCCAGTGAGCAAGTCTCGAGTCAGCCAGGAGCAAAGCAGGGGCGCCGCAGGCTTTGGATATGGATCGGCGTGATTCTTTGTATTTTTCTGGTGGGCGCCGTGGTCGCGATCCGGCTGGTAATAGGCCGCGCGGAGCCGATCCTTAGGACGCGAGTGATTGAGACATTGTCGAATCGTTTTCAGAGCCGGGTGGAGTTGGCAAGTTTGAATGTTTCCGTGATGCGCGGGCTCGAGGTATCCGGCAGCGGTTTGAAGATCTATGGGGCGATCGACCCGAATCCTCATGAGCCGGGGGTGCAGGCGCTGATCAGCCTGCAAGAATTTCATTTTCATACCGGAATTCGAAATCTCTTTCGCCGCACGGTGCACGTCGACACGGTGTACGTGAAAGGCATGGAGCTGAATATTCCGCCGACAAGGGATCGGCGGGAATTCACGACGAAGATGAGATCGCAGACCAGGAAGATGTCGGTGATCGTCGACCGATTTGTTTGCGAAGATACAAAACTGCTGATCAACACTTTGAATCCCGACAAGCCGCCCCTGGAGTTCGACATCGGTAGTTTGAAGATGAAGGATATCGGGGCTGGGCTGCCGATGCGGTTTGAGGCGACGCTGGTAAATCCGAAGCCGGTCGGAAACATTCAGTCGACCGGACTGTTCGGTCCATTCCATGAAGATGATCCGCGGGAGACGCCGGTGCAGGGAGATTATTCCTTCCGGCATGCGGATCTGGGCACGATCAAAGGCATTGCAGGAATCCTATCGTCGACGGGCAAGTACGAGGGGACTCTGAGCAGCATCGTGGTAGATGGAACAACGGATACACCAGACTTTCGAATCGCGCGAAGCGGGCATGCGATGCCGTTGCACACGGAGTTTCATGCCATTGTGGATGGCACGAGCGGGGACACGCATCTCAAACCTGTACAGGCGACGCTGCTGCATTCTTCTTTTACGGCACGGGGGTCGGTGATGCGGGTGCGTGGCCTCGGTCACGACATAGAACTGGATGTGGATGTGGATCATGCGCAGATTGAAGACTTTCTCAAACTGGGCGTCCGGACAGATCCGCCTATCATGAGCGGTGCGGTGCAGATGAAGACAAAACTGAGCTTGCCTCCCGGCGAAGCCGATGTGGCCGACCGGTTGAAGTTAGCGGGAACGTTTCATGTGCCGGAAGGTCGTTTTTCGAATGAGAAGGTGCAGGGGCGGTTGGATTCGTTGAGCCAGCGTACCCAGGGAAAGCTCAAGGAAAAGCCGGAGGATGCGCAAACGAATATATCCGTCGACCTGGCGGGGCAGTTCAAGTTAGAGGATGGATTGCTGGCGTTCTCGTCGCTGCAATTTTCGATTCCGGGGACACGCGTTGATCTCACGGGAGATTACAGTCTGGACGGACAGAGATTCGATTTTCGAGGTACGGCCCGGCTGGAAGCGAAGTTGTCTCAGATGACGACGGGATGGAAATCAATTTTATTGAAGCCCGTCGATCCATTCTTTAGCAAGGATGGTGCGGGTACGCAGGTTCCAGTAAGAATCACGGGAACGCAATCGGAGCCGCATTTTGGCCTCGATTTCGGGCACAAGGGCAAAGATAAAGATAAAGATAAAGACTTTGAGAAAGATTCCGATTCGGCGGCGCAGCGCTAGAATCCGCAGCTGTGATTCCTGAAGGGTCCGTTCGCGAAGAGTTCGTCTTTTTCTGACAGTCTTTTTCTGACAGTCTTTCTGCCGCAGGTTGCAGCCTTAGGGTAAGCCTTGCCAGCAATTACAGCTACCACCCCATAGATGCGGAATCGGTTGCGCACTATTCTGCTGTGGATGGGTGACACAGATTGCCGTCCGCTCAGCGGCGATTGTGTCCGGAAAGGATCTCCCAGTGAGCGCCAGTGCTGTTTCAGTTGCAAACATAATTCCTGAAACCAAGAAGTTGAGAACGGATTCCGAACTTATCACGCGAGCAAAAGATGGAGACGAGCAAGCCTGTGCCGCAATTTTTGACTTACATCGACGGCGGGTTTACTCCACCTGCTTGTTGATGACCAAAAATGTATCCGACGCGGAAGACATGACACAGGACGCGTTTATACAAATCTTCCGAGGTATCCGCAGCTTTCGAGGGGACTCGGCGTTTTCCACATGGATATACCGGGTGGTGGTAAATACGGTGTTGATGACGCGGCGCAAGCGGCACCTAAAAGAAGTTTCGCTCGACGAGCCTGCCTCTGTGGACTACTCGCCGGTGCCGAGGGAGTTTGGCCAGGACGACAACAAGTTGATGGGCACGATTGACCGCGTCGCGCTGACCCAGGCCGCGAATGAATTGCCGGAAGGCTGCCGGAACATTTTCATCCTGCACGAAGTGGAAGGCTACGAGCATCATGAAATTGCGGAACAATTGAGCTGTTCGATCGGCAATTCGAAGTCTCAGTTGCACAAGGCGAGGCTGAAGATGCGGAAGCTGCTGGCGTCCGGGAGGAAACGTATCGGGAGGAGACGGACGACGGTGCGTTCGGAGGAAAAGAGAAATCGAAGTTTGTCCGTGGCTCGACTGGTGCCGGTAGCTTCCTAGGGGCTGCTGAAAAACTCGTTTTGGCAGCAGAAAGCCAAGCTCCGGCGCTAAAGCGCGACCGATTTTAGCGGACTTAGCGGCACGACTGAAGTCGTGCCCTTCCCAAAACCTATTCGAGGCAGAGTTTTTCAGCAGCTTGCTAAGACGAGGACCGCGATGCGGCCTTCGTTCTCTAATTTTTGCGAACAATTTTGCGAAGAGATTCTGCGGCGAATTCCCCGCGCAGGGCTCAGGCGTTGACTGTAGCGGTTGCCAGTGTCGCTTCCGCCACTCGCGGGAACGTTACTGTGACGACGGTTCCCGAGGAATTGGATTGGATGTCCAGTTGACCGTTGAGTTGGCGGACGCGTTCCCGCATGCCAGAGAGGCCGACACCAAAGCTCATTCCTTTGGTCTGAAAGTTTGTCAGTAAATCCCGGGGGATGCCATTGCCATAATCCTTGACCCGAAGAATCAATTTCTCTGACAGGGACTGCAAGCTCACTTCAGCTTTGGAACTCTTCGAGTGACGGTGAATGTTGGTCAAACTCTCCTGCAGGACGCGAAAAAGTCCGAGCTCTAAATCTCGCGGAAGACGGCCCAGGTTATCGGGGACATCGATTTTGACTTCGACGCCGCTGCGTTCGGAAAAACCTTGAAGGTACCATTTCGCAGCGGAGGAAAAGCCGACCTCATCGAGCAGTGGGGGATGCAACAAGTGCGAAATAGTGCGGGTTTCGGAGATGGACTGATCCAGCAGCTTGATGGCTGCGAGCAGATCGTCAGCTGGATTGGTGCGGGCAAACATTTCGAGATTCATCTTCACGCCCGCCAGGTACTGGCCCAGACTGTCATGAAGTTCGCGGGAAAACTTGCGACGTTCCTCATCCTGCACGTGGAGCAAACGAGAAGTGAGGTGGCGCAAAGATTCCTCGCTTTCGCGCGCAACGCGCTCGGCTTGCGCTCGCGCCTCGAGTTCGGCGGTCAGGAGCCGATAGTGGATGGAAAACAGTAAAAGCGCCAGGGCAAAGCTGATGGCCAGGGTGCCGACGGTGAGGTAAAAGAAACGGTTGGACGATTCGGTGCGCAAAGCCAGAAGGCGCTGCTCTTCGGTCCGCATTTCTTCCGTGATGGACGCTTTTTCGAAGGCCAGAGCAAGGTCCTGTTTGGCTATATCGGCCTGGCCGGCGGCGTCTGCAGGGGAAGACTTCTTCAGCGCGATGGCTCGTTCGAAGAGGCTGATGCGCTGCATAGTAACAGCCACGAGATTGGCGGCGGGTTCGTGCTGCCTAGGATTATCCTCGGTCAACTTTTTTATTTCGTCTAACTTCTGCTGAACTTCGGGAAGCGCAGCGTCGAAGGAGGGAAGGACGTTCTCGTTACCCGTGGTGACGTAGATATTGCGGGCGCGCGCGGCCTTGGAGACAGCGGCGTCAATTTCTCCCAAGACGTTCTGGACCTGGTAGGTGTGATCGACCCACTTCTGACTGAAGCGAAGATGGCCGATAGTGACATAGGCTGCAAGCGCGCTCAGAAGAAGCACCACCACAGCCGACACGAATGCTACTTGCGCATTCCTACGAGGTGACATAGATGACGATCGTGGTTCCTCAACCAGTGCCCGCCATCCGGTACGCTGTGCACGAGGTGGCAGCTCGCACACCGTACAGTGTGATGCGGATAATCATCTATCCTACCCTGCCGTCGAACTTCTCGCCACAGTCAAAACCTCCAGAGAGACGCCGAAGTGCAGCGGTGAACGATCTGGTAATACAGCAAACACCTTATTGCTCGGGCATATACGCTGAATATATTCAGAACACGCCTAGGCTCGGAGGATGAGGCTGGGGGAGTCGTAACGTGCAATTGGAGTAGCCGTTACTGGAGCCAGAGCGGTTACACGCCATGCCGCTTCCCAGACGTTTTGCGGGGGCGTAACTTGGCGAACCAAGTCCCAGCGAGTCCCAGAAAGAGGAATGGGTTGAAACTCCGCATCCTGATCGCAGACGACCATGAGGTCGTCCGGCGTGGTTTGGCCTCGTTGTTGCAGACGCATGACGGCTGGGAGGTCTGCGCGGAGGCGTCGGACGGGCGCGAGGCGGTAGAAAAAGCGAAGCAGTTGAAGCCGGATTTTATAATTCTGGATGTTGGCATGCCGAACCTCAACGGGTTGGCCGCCACGCGGCAGCTCGCGCAACACGATCCCAATTTCAAGATTATCGTTCTTACCATCACCGACTCGGACCAGGTGATCCGGGAGGCGCTGGATGCCGGAGCGAGGGGTTTCGTGCTTAAGTCCGATGCGGTGCGCGACTTGGTCTCGGCCATTGAGGCGCTGCAGCGGGGACAGATGTTTTTTACGCCGCGAGTCAACGAGATGGTACTGGCGGGCTTCCTGGAGAAGGGAGCGGTCGCGCCGCGCGGTTTGCCGCCGAAGTTTCCCAGCCTGACGCCTCGCGAGAAAGAAGTGATTCAATTGCTCGCAGAGGGAAAGAGTTCTAAAGAAGTGGCGACGGTTCTCAAGCTGAGTACGAAAACGGCGGAGACCCATCGCAGCAATATCATGCGAAAACTGGGCTTTCACTCGATCCGGGATCTGGTTTTATATGCGGTGAAGAATAACATCATTCAGGTGCAAATGGCTCCCGGCGAAGGTTCGGGGCAAGGACCTTCGACGTAGCGATCCCTGTTCTGCTCGTGTCGTTTATCTGCGTCTATGTTGTGCCGCGTATTTTGTCCAGCGTGCGGGTGCAAAAAAGCCGCCGGGCTAGACATCGCCCCGGCGGCGCAGTGAGGAGAAACTCGGCCTGCGGGCTTGGTGAAGCCCCGGCCAATCCGTGAAGTTAGCTTGCTTTTTTCTCGGATCTTATTTTTCGCTCTTCGGCCTCTTCGGCTTCAGCGTTGGCGTCGCGATTTTCCTTAGTGGCTTCCTTGGCGGCGTCCTTCACTTTGCCCCAGGTGTTTTGCACTTTGCCCTCGGCTTGCTTGGCAGCGCCGTGCGCCTGTTTCTCAGGGTCGCCAGTCCACTCTCCGACTTGACGTTCCACGCGACCGGCAACGTCTTTTACTTTGCCTTCCACACGATCCTTATCCATGATGCTTGCTCCTCTCCCAGTGAGATGTGGCCCACAGAGACCACTCGTTTCGTCAGCAACACGAAAGCAGTAAATACTCAACCAGGCGCGATAGCTCACCACAAAGGGTGAACTAAACCACGCTGCGTCCCTGAATGAGCCGCACCAGAACGGCGATGATCGCCAGTACCAGCAGGATATGGATGAATCCGCCCAGAGTGTAGGAACTGACCACACCGAGCAACCAGAGAACCAGAAGTATTACCGCAATGGTCCAGAGCATCGTAACTCCTTTCGTGCATGCGCTATGGGTTAGCGATTTAGCTTTCACAGAGTAGTGAAGGATGGTAGCTGGGAATATCGGGTCGATTCTGTACGTGGCGGAAGGACTGGCCTTAAACTTCATGCGGTGACGATGCAGAAGTTTAGGCGGCGCCTAAAGCCGGACGCGGTTCTGCGAGCTTCGGCATCACTGAAGCGATGCCCTGACACGAATCACAGATGGCGACGGCCGAAGCGACGCAGGGATCGATACGAAGCCGATGAGGCGCGGGACAGCGTCGTGTATTGGTGTTCAATACATAGGCTCACGTACGCCCGGTATAAACATATTTTCGGAAGTACGAAAGCCGCTCGAATGGCCGAGGTCGAAGAGGACCTTCCTAGGACAAAATCTAGTAGATCTGGACGATTCCATTGCGGACAGCGTAGAGAGTGAGATCCGCGATGGAGTGCAGATCGAGTTTCCGCATCAGGTTGGTGCGGTGGGTTTCGGCGGTTTTGACGCTTAAGTTGAGTGCGGTGGCAATCTCTTTGGTAGTTTTTCCCTCGGCGACGAGTTGGATGACCTCGCGCTCGCGAGGAGTAAGAATGTGCTGTTCGGAAGTATCGTGTTCCTCGTGGGGACGGAGGTAGCCATCGAGCATCATCTGCGCAACTTTTGAAGTGAAGAAGGTGCGGCGATTCTGGAGAGCTTCGACTGCGGCGACCAGATCGCGGCCGGCGTCGGATTTAAGGAGAAAGCCTCGAGCGCCGGCCGCCAGGACTTCGCGGACAACCTGCTCGGAATCATGAATGGTGAGGATGAGGATGCGGGCCTCGGGTGTGGTGGTGAGGATTTGGCGCGCGGCGTCCAGACCGTTGAGGTTGGGCATACCGATATCGAGCAGTAGAATGTCAGGATTCAGCTGGCTAGCCAAATCGACGGCTCCACGACCATCTTTGGCTTCGCCGCAAACCTCCCATCCGGGATGGTCTTCGAGAAGAGAGCGAATGCCTTTTCTTGCCACTTCGTGATCGTCCGCGATCAGAATTCGCAACACGCACACCCCTCCCAGTTTCAGCCAGATCCGCGTTGCGCGCGGCAGGCCAAGCTGCCTTGAGATAGTTGCGCCGACGCTCAGCGCCAGTTGCTAAAAAATCCTTGCAGCCCGGTGGCGCTTGGTACAGACAGTGGGATCGGGAGTCCCGTGAAGTGGTTTGATAAGCAAGGAAGCTGCCAATGCTGAAGTCCATTTAATCTGAGTGGCTTAAGGAGCCGACGGAAAACGATCCGATGTAATTTTTCCCTTTTGTCTGCCTTTGTTTTGTCTGGGTTTTGTCCGGGGCGCGAAATAAAGCGGGCCGGAATCAGGTGTTTACTGTAGAGAGAAAATTGTGGGGGAATCCCTTCACCGATGGTGGAGATGGCATCCAATGCCGGTCGGAGGAATTTTCCATGCGCTCAGCCGCTTCCTGGGGCGTTGCCGCGCTATCAACCTTACTGTTGGCCACTGTGCTTGCGTCTACGGCGGTAGGCCAAGCGCCCGCGCCGCCGCGCACGTCCCCGGCTAGTAGTGCGGGCAGCGGGTCGGATTCGCAGACTTCGCCCGCTCAGACGTCTCCAAGCCCAAACGATGGCGCACAACCGTCTTCTCCTGATCAGCAGCCTGCGGCACAAGAGCCGACCAGCAATGATCAAGGCAGCATGTTCGTCTTCAAGAAGCAGGTGCAGGAGGTGGTGCTGCACGCGACGGTGGTGGATGAACAGGGGCATCTGGTCACGGGGCTGGACAGGAGTGCATTCTCTGTCTCGGAGAACGGAGTGCCGCAGGCGGTGACATCGTTTCGGCGGGAAGACGTGCCGGTGGAGATCGGGATTGTGGTAGACAATTCGGGATCGATGCGCGACAAGCGAGCACAGGTGAATCAGGCGGTTCTGAACCTGATTCGAGCCAGAAATTCCGAGGATCAAATCTTTGTGGTGAACTTCGGCCAGAATCCATATCTCGATCAGGACTTTACTTCTGACGTGAACTTGTTGCAGGCGGCGTTGCATCAGGTGTCGGCGAAGGGAAGCACGGCGCTGTATGACGCAATCGTGGCATCGGCTGTGCACCTGGAGAATAATCCGCGGCTCAATAAGAAAGTGTTGTTGGTCATTACAGATGGCCAAGACAATATGAGCCGGGAGACGCTGCAGGAGGCGTCGCGGCGGTTACAGGAAGCGAATGGTCCGACACTTTATGCGATTGGGCTCTTGGGGAGCGGGCTTCGAGGCGAGGGTCGGGAGGCGCTGCAACATCTGGCTGCCAGCACGGGTGGAGTGGCCTATTTTCCCGATTCGCTGGATCAGGTCGACAGTATTACACGCACGGTGGCCCGGGATATTCGCAGCCAATATATTCTGGCGTACAAGCCGCAGAATCAGAATGTGAAGCCGGAATATCAGTCTCTGCGAGTGGAGGCGCATGCCCCGGGATACGGGAAGCTCACAGTACGGACCCGCACTGGGTACTACCCGCCAGCGGGCAACCGTTAGAGCGCCACAGCAGCTAGAGCCGATCATTTCCGAGCGCTTGCGGCATCGCTGAAGCGGTTGCGGAAAAAGTGAGAGGCACCTCAGCGGCTAAAGCCTTTCCGCAAAACCATCCACTTGTCGCAGCGGTGAACCGCTGCGCCACCCAAAAACGAATGCAAAGGCGAGTTTTTCCGCAAGCTGTGAAGCGATGCCCGGATACAAAACCAAAACTTCTTGAGGCGCGGCTCGGAGCCGCGCCCTTCCAAATAATCCAGAGCCGCTGAGGATCCTAGAGGATCCTAAGCGATGGTGGTTTCCGCGGGAGTGCGAATCGGCGCGGGCATCTGAATCTGGATGATGTTGTTCTTGATGGCGTAGACCACCAGGTCACGAATGGAATGGAGGCTGAGTTTTCGCATGATGTTGCTGCGATGAGTTTCCACCGTCTTGGTGCTGAGATTCAGGAGCGTGGCCACTTCCTTGGAACTCTTGCCTTCTGCCAGGAGTTGAGTGATTTCACGTTCGCGGACGGTGAGCGTGGGCAGGCTGGGAGCTTCGTTGCGGGCGACGACGTGCCCTTTATCGAGGAAGCCAGCGAGCACCAGATCGTTGACCCGCGGAGTGAAGAACATGCGCTTGCTCTGCAGGGCCTCGACGGCGGAGACGAGGTCCCGAGCAGCGTCAGATTTGAGGACAAAACCACGAGCGCCGGCGTCGAGCGCCTCGCGGATCACCTGATCGGAATCGGTGATAGTGAGGACGATCACTTTGAATTGCGGATCATGCTGCATGAGCTGGCGGGTGGTGTCCAAACCGTTCAGGCTGGGCATGCCGATGTCGACGATAACGACGTCGGGTTTGAGGCGCTTGGCCATTTCCACGGCTTCGCGACCATCAGACGCTTCCCCACAAACCTCCCAACCTTCGCGTTTCTGAAGAAGGGCACACAACCCTCGACGAACGATTTCGTGGTCGTCGGCTAACAAGATTCGCAGTTTCATGGCAGATTGGCCTCCGGTACAGATCTTTGTCAACTCGAAGCTTGCGGGCTCCGGGCTAATGCTGTAAACACACGATGCTGACTCACAGATTCGACGGCTTCCAAAAGGTCGCGGGCGGCGTTGGACTTCACGACATAGCCTCTAGCACCCGCGTCCAGGGCTTCGCGCATCATCTGCGGCGAGTCGTGCTGGGTGACGAACAAGACTTCGAGTCCCGCATTCTTGTGCTTCTGCTGAATCAAGCGGCAAGCTTCCAGGCCATTCATGCGGGGCATGGTTACGTCGAGAACAACCACGTCGGGCTGCAGGGTTTCGACTTTTTCCATGGCCTCGAGGCCGTCGGAGGCTTCACCCACGACTTCCCAATCGCCGCGGCCCTGAAGTAGAGTTCTCAGCCCTTGCCTTACGATAGGGTGATCGTCCACCAGCAGGATGCGAACCGCCATACAATTTTCACTTTTCCGCTGCAGCACCGTGTCTACCTTTTCCAGTTCTCCACGGCCAGCTCTGGTTCGGTCTGTTCCCGCCGCAGATGTTCAGTCGAATCGTTGTAGGGCGTTTCCCGCGTTCGGAAGCACCTAGAAACTAGCACGGCTGCGGACCGGGTCGAATACAGGGAATACTGTATTCTACGTCCGATGTTGCAGTCTGCGGCACGGAGGCTAGCTCTCGACCGAAACGCTGGCTGGGAAATAGGTTCCGGCATGCAAGAGGGCGTTTACGGCCTCGACAATGGAGCCTACATCCGATTTTGCGCATGCTCCCCGAATTCCGGCACGACGGGCCTCGTCGGCCAATTGTTTGGACAGATGAATGGTGACCATCAGGATCGGGATTTCGGGAAAAAGGTCCGAGATCTGGCGGGCAACATCCAGGCCATTCAGATCGGGCATTTGAAAATCCAGCAAAATCATGTCGGGAGGATTTTTCTTGACCCGTTGCAGGGCTTCGCCGCCCGTACGAGCCTCGTCGCAGACTTGCCATGTGCTCTGCTGCTCGAGTAATGAGCGCAGATAGTGGCGAACCGCCGGGTTATCGTCGACTACGAGAATACGAACCAAGCTGTCCGTCCTTCAGGCAAAACCAAATATGGCTACTTTTTTCCAAGGGTGTAGATCTTCGTTTCTGTTTCTTCTTCGTATTAAAGATAAGTTTCAACCTATCCAATCGCAATAGGGTGAAGCCCCTAGAACCGGCTTCCGGAGCTTCGAAGTCACCAGATTCCCTTGTCGCTGCCGGTAAATTTGAACTCTAAAGCCGCAGCCGTAGCCAGACCGGGGAGCAGGCTTAAGCGCAGAGTGCCACGAAGATCTCCGTTGAGCAGCAGCCTTTTCCACTCGGAGGCATAGAGGCTGGCGGCTTGGGGAAAAATGGGGATGCGCAGGAACTTGCGTCTGTAACGAACCAGTTCATTGCCAAAGCGCGCCGCATTGGTTACCAGCGAGGGCAGGGGCAGGCCTTCGCCGCGATAGGTCTCGACGTATCCAGAGACCGTGACCAGATAAGTGGCAAGGCCATCCCAGAGGCCCGCGGATTTGGCCAGGTTCTTGAGATCGGGGTAATCGACAATACCGGAATCCACCAGACGGGCAGTGTCAACGACATCACACAGTCGCAGGTAAAAGTGGCGATACATGCGTTGCAGAGTGCTGATGATGAGACGGTCTTCTGGAGCGGGCACCGGAAAAGTGCAGCCATCGAAGTCGGCGGTGCCAGCGCGTGCGACCAGGGAATCGGTGATGGCGACTTGTTCTCCTGTCTGGCCCAGCCGCGAAATGTGGATCTCGACGAGTTCGGGAAGACCGGGAACAACAAAATTCCACTTATTCGCCAGGCGGTCGCCCCAGCTGCGGTCGTCGGGATGAGCCTTGAAGTGCTGCCGCATAACGGCAACGACGGCCGAGGGCTCGGCGGTGGCGAAGAGATCGAGGTCGTTTCCAAGGTCGGGCCAATGATCGAGGGATTTGATCACGATGACGTCGCCAACCTGCTTGAGCGCTTCACAAATGGGGGACAGGAAAGAGAGCGCGTGCTGAATGCGGGCGCGCTCCCTTAACAAGGTGCGGTCCACCCAATCGGACTGATCATTTCCTTCGGCGAGCATCTTCTCATGCAGCGCAGGAAAGGTTCGCGCAACCACATGGTGTGAATTTGCCAGGCTCCAAAGCTCAGTGAAATCCTGCGGACTGAAGGTGGAAACAATTCTGGATATATCCGCGGTGCGGCCCGGGACCGTGCTGGCCTTACCGGAGGCTTTCTTGCCATCGACTCCCAGCAATAATTGGGAGAGAAGCCTGAGGCACTTCGTAGAATTTTTCGCGGGATCCATAATTTCGACTCGAGTTTCGACGATGCGGCTCGTCTGGCAAGATTCCGCAACCCCATTTTGATGTGAAAAATGGGGCTGTGGTTGTGACACGGAGGGGCCTTAAATCAGAGGTTTCAGCGCTGGACTGAGAGTTTGCATCGCCGCAATCGGTAGCGGTGCGGCGTTCAATCGCGGTGCCTTCCTCATAGTCATTCCAGGTTTCGATCAACAGAAACGGAAGCGGTTTGGAGCTGTCGTAGTAGCGTTGATAAAAATTGAGAGTCTGGTCGAGGGTTTTGCCGCAGGCACTTTGCATGTGGCGATTGAGTCCCCACTTCGCAGCGGAATCATCGAATCCTGGCCACGCTCCTCCGACGGCAATCTTGTCGGGATGTTTGTTCTGCATGGTCTTGTAGAAATTATCGAGATAGGCTTCGCCCCAGTTGCTGCCATTGGGGGTCCATCCGCCGGGTCCGGGCTGCACCCAGGCGTAGGAGCCGGCGAAATCGTCAGCGTACTGCGGAGGCGGCTGATCCTTGTAAATCAGAAGCGGGGGACTCTCCCAACTGCTGCAATGTTCGCGAACTTTATTCCAATCGACGTGGCCGCTCTTGGGGAAGATAAAGATAACCGGATGGCCGTTGTAGGTGAGATAGGAATCGCGATACTTAGATTCGGGGCCAAGGTATTTTTTGTAAGCTACATCGAGTGACGCGATTTCGGCGTCGGTCTCCTGGGCATTTTCATCTTCGGCTTCGTTGTAAAGGAGAGCGACCTGGAAATGGGATTCGCTGGCGGCCTCCTGCATCAGAGCGAAGTTGTGATCCGAATAAGGGTTGCTTTCGCCGTACCAGTCGACCACGAAAGCGGAGATTCCCATCTGGCGAGCGCGTTGAATCTGTTTGCGCAGGACAGCTGGATCCTGGCTGGAGTAGCCGACGTCCATGTGGGTATGATTGCCAAACCATGGCATGTAAACGGCGAGGAGTTGGGGGGCGGCGCCGGGCGCCATAGAGTTCTGGGGCAACATGTGGCGGGCGCCGAGCGTGGTGCATCCGCTGGCCATCACAAACACAACTAGACTGAGACTCAGCAACGACCTCGGCAAAGGACGACTCCATTCTTTCATCTGAACCAAGCAAAATAAGATGCGGCGAGGGAGGGAGCGGTTGGCGCGGGAGCAGGAATCAGTAGCCAGGGTTTGGTGGTCAGTGTCACGCCAACAATCAGAATTGGGGCACGGCCTGGAGCTGGCGAATGGTCCAGCGATCGGCGCCGGGAGTCATAAGAATGACGTAGTGCGCAACGGCGTTCTCCTCGTGGATGGTTTTGTCTCCGTCCAAAATCTGCAGGTGATACTGCGCCGTGTCGTGCAGTTCGATGACATCGCCTTCGGGGGCGTAAAACACAGCTTCGACGTGATGGCTCTGGTCGGCATAGCGGCGGCGCAAACCGGATTGTTGCTGGCTGGTCACGGTTTGCCGCAGAAATTGCCGGGCTTGCCCAGAGAAGGGTCCTTCGAGCGGATCGAACGTATTGAACTCGAGTGCCTGGGCCATGCTGGTCCATGCAAAGCGATAGTCGCGAAGGATTCCCCGCTCGGTAAGGGTTTCGACGGCGCGCGGGGCCGCTTTTTTAACGTCAAGCTGAACCTGGACGGAGGGATCGGCAGCGAGCGAGTTGAGCGTGGAAGCGAACAGGAAGAATCCGATCAGCAAGATCAAGAGAGCGGTGCGGCGGATCGGTGCTGGGGGCATCATCGCTGGGCCTCCACGTGGATTTCGTTTCCCATGACCACTCCGGATGCCGCTGAGATCACCGCCGGGCCTGAAGAATCCATTTGAGCGCGAGCTACGCCCTGCTTGATGGGAGCGTCCACCGTGTCTTTTCCCTGTGGTCCTGTGGCGGTGAAGGTGACGATGGTGCCATCGGACAATACATTTCCGGCACAATCGTGAACCGGTTCGGTTTGGACGAGGATTCCAGTTTTCGTGCGCTGCCCGGTGATGCGCAGGTTGCAGGGCTCGGAGGCGACTTGCTGCACGGCGCGGCGCGCGGTCACGTCGTCCAGAGCGGCTGTTACCTGCAGTGGACCAGCGGACTTGCCGGAGGGAGTACGGAACCATGCCACTCCGTTCTGGGTGCGGACGGAGCGAGAAAAGAGGGGCGAAGCTTTGTCTTTGTCTTTGTCTTTGTCTTTGGCGGTCAATTGGAAGTTGACGTTTACAGGCGCAAGCACCAGGTTGTGAAACTGGTCGAAAGCGAAAGCGACGCCGCTGACGGCATCGCTTTGGGCCACAGGAACGCGCGACGGATGCACGAGAAAAGTCAGGCTGGTAGGTTTTGCGGCGTTCACGTAAAAGCCGGCGCTGTGACAAGTATCCGAACAGAGAATTGCGACATAGTATCCGGCGGTGCGTATGTCTTGCGCCGCGAGGTGGACGTCCTCGCCGAGCGTGGCATCGTTCTTGCGTGAGACACCGGGGCCGACGAGATAGAACGTTGCTTTGCCGCTTCCGGTAGTTGAGATTGCGGTTTCCTCTCCGGCGATGGCGGATTGGGGAGCGCGGAGATCCTGGGCGGAACACAGTGCGGCGCACGCTGCTGCCAGAGTCGCTACCGCGATGATTCGGGAGAGGCGCGACATTAGGACTTACCTATGCTGAATTGGTTTACAACGACGTGAAAACTGTGCACGGTCGCGGCTATATTCTTGGGGATTTCAACCGCGAAAGGCTGCGAAGATTGCGGCAGCAGAGCGCGGTCAACGTAGCCATCCGAAACCCATACCACTTTCCCGTTATTGTCGTAGAAGCTGGCGATGACATGGGGGATGTTCACGGTCTGTCCGCTCTGGTTCAGGAGCTCGCCGTGGAGAACGCTTTTGCCCTGGGTATCGGTATCGATTTCCTGATTCATAACACCGACCACGGGGTCCGCGGAAGCGGGGACTAGAGTGGCCTTTACGTCCATGCGAACGTTTTTGACATTTTTCAGATTCAGATTCGGGAAGTCGATTCGGTACGGCGTAACTTGTTTGGGCAGCAGCACGTGGGCGATTTTATCGAAGCTGCTTTCGTCGTCGATGGGATTTCCTGCAGCGTCGACCAGCGTGGCGTTCACGGTTACGAATGCGGGAACTGTGTCCTCGTTAGTCACTTCGCCCATAACGACGGCGCCTTCGGCGGAGTCTACGGCGTTCATGGAAATGATGCGCACGTGGGGTGCGTCGACGTTTCCGGAGCCCCATTCACCGTCGGCGGTCGCCGTGACTAAGTCCCAGCGCAGGTAGGTAACAGGAATTACTTCCGCGGGAACGCTCGGCATTTGCAGCTTGGGCCAGACCGTCTTCCAGACGTCACCTTCCCGGATCAAATGAAAATCGCGGACGTCTTCGAGGGGGCCGACGGGCGTGGAGAAATGCAAGCGGACGCGCATTTGAGCTTCGTCATTGGTGGCGTGCAACGGGCGTGGGTCAAAGCCTTCCAGGCTGGAGAATGAGCGCAGACTGCCGTTCGATCCGATCCAATCCTGGATAAAGGCCTGTTCAGTGACACCGCTGGAAGTGGAGACGTTGGCGAAGGCGCGGTCCCAATTGCGGCGCTGGACGTCCACCAGAAGGTTCGTCATGGCCTGATCGGGAGTGCTGGCTTTGGCGGTGTGCAGAGCAGAGCCCTTTGTGATTCCGAGCGTGACGCCCGCTTGTCCGGTGACGAACAGGCCGAGGACCATCACGGCGGCGGTGACTGCAACGAGAATGATTGGAACAGCATATTTCATGCGAGATTCCTCAGGCCTACGAGGCCACGATATGTTGTTCACGATCTTCCGAGCGAACGGGAATTGATAGGCCCGGGGGGATACGCCGCGGGTCGGGGAGGAACAGTTCCAGGAAGATTGCAAGGAAACTGACACCGATCGGCAATATTCCCCAAAGCAGTCCTTGCCAAGGCGCAGGCATGGCGTCGGAGGCGATCTTGTGAGCGGGAGGGACGTCTTCTTTGGCCCAGGCGGTGATTTCACCGTTGCCAAAAGTCTCAATTTTTCGCCAGCCCACGAAGGTGAGCAGGGGCTCATAATAAGCGTCGTGCACAAAAATATATTTCAGGCCGTAACGGTTGGCGTGCTCGAGCATGGCGCGCAAGGCGGCCATGCCGGCGGAGCCATAGAATTTGGCGTTGGTAAGCTGCGCGGAACCGTAATGCGTCATCTCGGGCAAGAGACGGGCTGAGTTGTAGTCGCCGTCGACGCTGCTGGCGGTAGTGTAAGTCGAAACTCTTGCCAATTCACTGCCGAAACCCAGAGTGATGTAGCGGAAGGAATCGTGGCCATCACGATTCAGGAAAGCGATTACGGGATCGACATCGGTGCGGGCGGTGGGCCGGTAGGGATTGGCGTTGAGCCAGAAGAGAGCGGCGCCAATGGTCGCTACCGAGGCGAGCGCGAGTCCAACCGCGGCCTTAGCCTCGAAGCGGTCGAGAAGTTCGACTGCGAGAACGCCGACGAGGGGCATCGCCATCAGGGTGGCCCAGAATGTGAAGCGCTCGAAAGTTAGAACGTCAAAGGCGCGTCCCAACAGCCACTTCGGCACAGGCGTGGTGCCGCCGAGTCCAAAAATGAGCGTGAGCCAGAAGCCGTACAACAGCGGCCTCCAGCGCGCGGACGACGCTCCGCGGAAAAGGACGAATGGGAGAGCCAGAATTAAAGCTCCGTAGGGAATCACGAAATAATTGACCGCGGTTATGGAATTGAGCAGGAAATTCGCGCGGCTGTCGTGGGGAATGGGGATCTGGTGAATGGGATGTTGAACAAGGGCCAACCAGTACGGGAGCAACACGAGGCCGACGCCAGCGGCGACGAGGGCTCCGAAGACGGCCGCACGGGATAACACGCCGGCGACCGATCCTGGAACCCGTTCGTCACGGGCGTCGAGGTAGGCCGTCCAGAGCACAGGTCCGGCAAACAACACGACGCCGAACATGAGAGTGACGTGATGTGCGGCCGCGGCGGTGAGGCTGACCGCGAGGCCCTTCAACAGAGAGCGTCCTGAAGCCTCGGTCATCCATTCGTAGAAGTAGGGCAACGCGTTCAGATAAAGGGCAATGGAAGATACAGTCGCGAGTTGCCCGGCCTGATAGATGAGAAAGGCGAGGGACCCGAGAAAAATGCTGCCCAGCGCGGCATAGCTGGCGGCACGATCGTCAACCCAAATCCTGGCAAAGCGAAAGACTCCCACGGGCAAGAAGAGCACAGCCAGCAACTGGACGAGCATGTAACCCATCTTCAAGCCGACCACGTTCGACATCAGCGCGATCCACTGATGGGTAAGAGGGGGGTAAGTGGTCTGGGAAAAGCCTCCGAACCACTTTTCGTTCCAGGGATTGAACCAGTGATGGGCATAGTGGGACGCAAAGAACATGTGGAAATTTGCATCGAAGGAGCCGGCTGGGAGCTGCATCAGCAGCAGAGGACCGTGAACGGCCAATGCCACTAACACAATTGCCAGAAGAGGTATGGGACGAGAGTAACCCGAATAAGTTGTTTCGGCAGTGCTCACAGTTGGGTGCGCTCCTAATGCTCGCAGCGAACAGCTTTGATTCGGAAACCGGGCGGAGGGTTTACTCAAATCTGGGTGTTTCGCGCCGCGATCTTCATTAGAAAAGCAGCCTTAGGGGGAAGAGTGGCATCTGATGGTGGCCGCAGAAACATTGTGATGCGGGAGGTAAAAACCAAGACTTGAATATAGCGTGGTGATTCTGTGAAAAGCCGATATCCGCTCACGAGCTTTTGCATTGTTCTGCTTCTGCTGAGTTCAGCTCTGGCTCAGACTTATGACATAAATGGCCAAGGTGGAAGTGCGCCTGCCGGAACTGCCACCAAGAACCAAAAGGCGACCTCGCCAGTGCCGGAGAGTTCCCAGGATAGTTCCAGCCAAACTGGATCGGGACTGGGTTGGGGATCCAGCATCGACGTGGCGCGCCAGGCACGGGCCGCGCAGGAAGCGCTGAAGAAAAACGATTATGCGGCCGCCATATCGTTTGCGGAACGCGCAGCCAAGTCGGCCCCGCAAAACGCCGAGCTCTGGTTCTTGCTGGGCTATTGTGACCGCCTGGGCGATCACTATCCGGCTTCGGTGGAGGCATTCAATCGCGGGTTGAAGCTGCAGCCTGGTTCGGCGCGGGGGATGGCCGGTCTGGCCCAGACCTACGCGAAGATGGGGCGGGACTCCGAGGCCGCGGAACTGCTGAAGAAGGTGGTTGAGGTAAATCCGAAAGATGCGAACAGTTGGCAGCTGGCGGGCGAACTTCTGCTTGCCTCGGATCCCACGCAGGCTCTGGAATTCCTGAAGAAAGCGGACATGCTGCAGGGATCTCCGCACACGGATCTGCTGATTGCTCACGCTTACCAAAGGCTTGGCCAGCCGGAGGAGTTCAGTCGCTATCTGAATCGTGCGAAGAGCCGCGGGCCGAAAGATCCAGAAGTGTTGCGGGCGGTGGCGGGAGAGTATCGCGACCAAGGGCAGTACGATGAGGCGATCGCAACTTTGCAGGCGATTCCGAACAAGACTGGCGACGTGCTTGCGGAGCTGGCATACACCGATCAGCTTGCGGGTAAGCAGCAGGAGGCGGCGGATCTTTATTCCCGGCTGGCCAAAGCGGCGAAGGGGAATATCGGACTGGACTTGAGTGCGGCGCAGGCATGGTTTGCTCTGGGGCGGACAGATGCCGCGCAGAATTTTCTGGAAGACGCAAAACGAATCGACAGCAACAATTATCGTCTGCATGCGATTCAAGGGGCTATCGCGGAAGCGGACAATCGTTTTGAAGACGCTAGCGCTGAATACAGTCTGGCGCTCACGAATCTTCCAGCGCATGTGGCTGAGGGGCCACTGTATCCCATTGAGCTGCGGCTCAATTTATATGAGCTTGATCTGCGTCAGGAAAATGAAGGCGGAGCGAAGCAGCAACTGGATGCGGCCTTCGCGGCGATCAACCAGGTTATGGTTCCCGCGTCGTCGCGCCCCGAGATGCTGAGACTGCGGGCCGCCATTGAAGCAGGTTTGGGAAACACTGATGCCGCGAATAAAGATTTGCAGGAAGCGCTGGCGCTGGCGCCCTCCAATGTGAATTCGCTTTTGAACTATGCCAGTCTGCAATGGAAACTGGGCCAGAAGGATGCGGCCCAGGCCACCTTCCAGAAGGTGCTTGAGCTGGATCACAACAACCGCACCGCCTTGTCGTCGCTGGGATATCTGGCGCGTGACAACGGCGACGCGAAGCTTGCGGAGAGTTATTTCAAGCGTGCGATTGCAGCTCATCCGAAAGACTTTACGCCTTATCTGGCTTTAGGTGATTTGTATACAGCTACGCAGAATCTGCAGGCGGCTGAGACAAATTATGAGGAAGCTTACCAGCGGATGCCGGGCAACGCACTGATCATAGCGGGCGGCGCCAATGCGGCGCTGGAGGCGCACAATCAGGATCTGGCAAAGCGCTGGCTGGATCGCGCTCAAGGTAAGTTGAACGCGAGCCCGCAGGTCAGCCGTGAACGGGAGCGATATCTTACTCTGAAGGGCGACTATGCCGAGGCGGCAAAGCAGGGAGAGTATGTTATCGATAAACTGCCGCATGATCGCGAAGGCGCGGTTTATCTGGCCTACGATCTTTACTACCTGCAACGTTACGACGAAGCTTTGGCGCTGGTAACGAGGTACGAACCGATTCTTGCGAACGACAAGGATCTCGCGCTGGTTGCAGGATATGTTCATGCCCACAAAGGAAAATTGCCGGAAGCGCTGGCCGACTACAATCGTGCGCTGGAACGCGATCCTAAAATCGCCACCGGATATGTGAATCGTGGATTCGTGTTGAACGATCTCCGTCAACCCGTCAAGGCGTCGGAAGACTTCAAGAGCGCCCTGCAGTTGCAGCCGGATTATGGTGAGGCGCACCTTGGTCTGGCATTCTCCGACTTGCAGTTGCATCGTCCGAAGCCGGCTCTCACTCAGCTCGAAGTGGCGCAAAAAACTCTTGGCAAGTCGCATGCGTGGCATCTGGCGCGGGCGGAGGCGTTTCGCCAGGAGCAGGACTTCTCCCACGCAGAAACCGAGTACAGAATCGCTCTCCAGGAAACGCCCAATGATTTGACCATCGAATTGGCCTATGCGGACACGCTTTTCCGCCTGCGGCGGCCGCAGCAAGCGCTCAATGCCTTGGACGTGGCGGAGAAGCTGGGTCCGAGTGATCCCAGGGTGTACGCTCTGCGAGCGCAGGTTCATGCCAAGGAAGGAGATCGGGCGGCGACCATGCGCGACATCCAACTGGCTGAGCAATATGGAAAAGACAACGTTGACATATTGATGGCCACCGGGGGCGCGTTGTTGAGCCTGGGAGATCGAGACGCGGCGATGCAGCGCTTCGCCAGCGCTTTGGATGTTCGGAACGGAGATCGGCTGGGAGTGCGGCTGGCGGTAGCGCAGGTGTTCATGCGGCAAGGCCATTACGATGAAGTGCACCGTCAGCTCGCGCTGGGATTTGCGGAGGCGCGGGTGAGCGGCGCGCCAGTGTCGCCGGAAGATATTCTGGAGGCGGCGAATATTTTCCTTGGGGTACATGACTTCGCTCTGGCCGAAACGTATTTCGGAAAAGCCAAGTTGGCCGGAGCCAATCCGCGTCTGGTGGAAATCGGCCTGACGAACACTTACGTGGCGGAGGGGGAAACTCGCAAGGCTGAAGAAACGCTGGCCAGTCTGGGTCCGGTAAGCGATTTCAGCGACGATTACGATTACATGCTTGCGGCTGCGAATCTGTACCGGCAGCGGCAGGACACGGTGCATGCACTGTCTTCGTTCGTGCAGGCCAACACGGTCGCGGGTCAGGACAATCAGGCGATGACGCAGACGGCGCAGAATGAACTGGCGATTGAGGAGGGGAGGCAGATCACGGAGAACGTGAGCATCACTCCGGAAGCGTCCTTCGCGCCCGCACTGGAAGACATCAATGTGTACACGCTGGATGCCAAGATTTTGAATGTCACGAATCCGGCGCTGTTGCCGCCGCCGCGACATTCGTTTCAGAATCTGGCGGAGTCTCACTATCGAATTCATGTTGGCGGCTTCCCTGTGATCTCCGGCTTTGTCGGCGAAAGCCTTACGGCGGGCCGCTTCCTGTTTCCCAGTGTGAACGTGGTTCAGGACCGCAACACCTACGATACTTATTTCAACGGAGGCATCACTCCTATTCTGCATCTGGGGGCAAACTCGATCGCGTTCAATGGCGGGCTGCAGTACACGATCCGGCGGGATACGATCTCGCCCGTGTTCATGAGTCAGAATCTTTTCCGCCAGTTTCTGTATGTGTCGACGAGCTCGTTCCACAACTGGCTTTCGTTCAATGGCAGCGCGATTCGCGAGGCAGGACCCTACACCGACCAGAATTTGAGTTCGCGGGACCTTGCCGCCACGGTGGAATTTACGGTGGGAAGGCCTTGGGGACACGATTCCCTGCTAACGGGATACACGGTGCGGGATCTGTTGTTTCATCCTCTGGTCCAGGAATATTTCAATACTTCGAGCTACATCGGATTCCAGCATAAATTCAGCCGGCTGACGGCGGCGGTGCTGGCCGAGGATTTGCGATCGTGGAGAGTACAGAACTTGAACTACGCGATTGCGCAGGCGTTCTTGCCGGGCGGGCGCTTCGAGTTCCGCGCCAACCCGCGGTGGAACTTTCAGGGTTCGTTCCTGCTTTCGCGGGGACAGGGCTATCACGAATACGACAATGCGCAGAGTGAATTCGTAGTTGCGTATACGCGCGCGGGCCGCGGGACTTCGAAGAGTGGCGAGGCGGGAGAGCGAATTGCGTATCCGTTCCGGCTTTCTGTGGGAGTGCAGCAGCAAACTTTTTACAGTTTCGCCGGCGGGTCGAGAAGCACGATACTTCCGGTGATCCATTTCACCTTGTTCTAGATCTTGATGTCGACACCCTACCCAATGGCAGAAACGGTAAAGAGCGATGCGGCGATTTCCTCCGCGCCGGCGAATTCCGCAACCACAACCGCGCCGGCTAAGAAGAAGACGCTGAAGTCGCAACTGCTGGGGGGTAGCCTGACGCTGCTTGCCGGGTCCGGGCTGGTGGGAATTACCAACCTGCTGTACAACGTGGTGACGGCGCGGCTGCTGGGGCCGACGGGGTTCGCACACGCGACCGCGGTGTACACCATCCTGATGTTGCTTTCGTGCATCACGCTGGCGTTTCAGGTGGTATGCGCGAAATATGTGGCGAAGAGCACGGTGCAGGAGGATCGAGTTGAGGTTTTTGCCAGCCTGCACCAGCGCTCGTGGGTGGCAGGAATCGGGATTGGACTATTGTTGTTCCTTTTCCAGCGGCCACTTACGGCTTACCTGAATTTGCCAGATCCTTTTCTGATTACGCTGCTGGCGCTTGGAACCACATTCTATATTCCTCTGGGAGTTCGCCGCGGTTACATCCAGGGGATTCATGCATTCGGTCCGCTGGCAATCAACTTCATGTTGGAGGGACTGGTCCGGCTGGGCGGGGTATTTGTATTAATCGAAGTGGGATGGGGCGTGAGAGGAGCGGTTCTAGCCAGCGTGCTGGCTGTGATCGTTGCCTATTTTGCGGCACTGCCAAGCCCCGGCGTGACTTCGCTCCGCTTCAAGGGGATCGCAATCTCGTTCCGCGAAGGATTGCAGGCCATTGTTTTTTTCTCGGGACAGACCGTTATCAATAATTTCGACATTGTTCTGGTGAAGCATTTCTTTCCCCCGGTGGAAGCTGGATTGTATGCGGCGGTAGCGCTGGTCGGCAGGCTGGTGAATATGTGCGCGTGGTCGGTGGTGAACACCATGTTTCCCGTCTCGGCCAGCGCGGGGGGGGATGAGCACGAGGCGAGCCCGGTGCTGTTCACTTCCCTGTCCATGGGGTTCCTCATCCTCTCAGCCTTGATTTTCGGGCTATGGATGGTTCCGAGCTTTCTGTGGAAAACGCTTTTCGGCGCGCAATTTGCAATGGGCAGTTACGGAACGCTGGCTCCGTTGTTGATCCTCTATGCCATCACGGCGGGCGTGTACTCGCTCAGTTCGGTGATCATCACTTACGAGATGTCCCGCAAGATTGCGAATACGAGTTGGCTTCAACTGGCGTTCAGCGGCGCTCTGGCGCTTGGCGTTTACTTCCTGCATAACACGTTGCGCGAGGTAATCATTGTCCAGCTGGTGCTGATGGTTATCCTGCTGTTCGTGCTGATGATTCCGCTGCTACGTCATCAACTGACTCCGAAGGCGCTTGGGACTTATAGCAGCCTGACCATCCGTCACTTGCTGACGGAGGAAGAAGTCATGGCGGAGTTTCTGAAGAGTGAGTTTCATCATCCCGAGTTCGACGACTATCGCCACGAATTCCAATATCTGGTGCAGAAGCCAAATCTCAGCAGTTCGAGGGAAAATGCTTTGCGGCAGGCGCTTCTTTTTTTGCGGCGCGGACCGATGTGGCGGGAGCTTCCCGCAGATACGAAATGGTTCGAAGTCGAATTGAAATATGCCGACCTGGAGCGCATTCGATTTTTCCCGCGCGCGCAGTGGCGGCGGCTTGCGGATGGAAGCTTCTACTTGAAGGATGTGGTGGAGCGCATGCGGCCGAAGCTGGAAGAGTGCGTGGACGATGAGTTCTTCCGCAAGCTGCGGCTGCTTACCCACTCGGTCGAAAAGAACCTGATTAATCCGGCGGTGCTGCTGATCGGATTGGATGAGACTGGTCCGCTGACGATTCTGGACGGAAACCATCGTATGGCGGCGGCGATGTTGAGCCGGCCTGCCGTCCTCGGGCGCTTCCGGTTTATCTGTGGATTCTCTCCTCAGATGACGCGCTGCTGCTGGTACTACACCAACGTCAACACGCTGCTGCACTATCTGAAAAATCTTGTACGCTATTTTTCCTACGATCCGGAGACGGATATTGGACGTTTT
>Ga0210389_10000699_pt1 | contig 28909 bp, 29 predicted proteins | sample IncBWH28OmetaG_FD_160127 | JGI IMG/M metagenome (GOLD analysis project Ga0210389, IMG submission 160127) | Forest soil microbial communities from Barre Woods Harvard Forest LTER site, Petersham, Massachusetts, United States - Inc-BW-H-28-O ... | reverse complement strand
TCAAGTGCGAATATACCCGGTAACGCGCATCCATAATCACACAAAAGGGTTAACACAACTTAACATATTTCAATGTTAACCCTATTTTAAATACTTGTAAATCAATTATTTAACATGAAAATAAGTGAAAGCCTGCAACATCTATGTTAACCCATTTCGCTGACACGAATTTGTCACCAAATTAAATAACATTATGCCGGCCCGGCAACCTTTGTAAAACAGTCAAAAACTCATTTTTTATCCGGTTAGCTACAAGCACTTAAAATCCGCTGTAAAGGCAAAGCGTCATTTTAATGGTGACATGACACTAGCCTATAGTTCATGGTTTATAGTTCATGGTAGAAAACAGTTGCAAGCCCGATTGGCGAAAACCTTTCGGCTATGAACTATGAACCATCAACCATGAACTAAACAATACCCATCCTGTTCGAATCCAGCTTAACCAGCACAAAAATAAGCAGGGTGAAACTGATAAGCGATGAGCCGCCATAGCTAATTAACGGAAGCGGAATACCGATAACCGGCGCCAGCCCGATGGTAGTGGCGATATTGATCATGACGTGAAAAAATATGATCGATGCGGCTCCATAACCGTAAATGCGCGAAAAAGGCGACCGCTGCCGCTCGGCCAGAAATATCAGGCGCAAAATCAGGGCCGTATAAAGTCCCAATACCGCCAGCGATCCTGCAAAGCCCCATTCCTCTCCTACCGTGCAAAAAATAAAATCGGTGCTTTGTGCCGGCACAAATGAATATTTGGTTTGTGTGCCGTGCAGATAACCTTTACCCCATAATTTCCCCGAGCCGATAGCGATTTTCGATTGGTTTACATTATAACCTTGTCCGCGCGGATCGTTTTTTATCCCCAATACGATATCGATGCGCACCTTTTGGTGCGGCTGCAACACATGGTTATAGATAAATTTTACGCTAAAAACAAAGGCAATGCAAATGGCCAAGCCGGCAAGCATCGTCATCACCAACTTCTTGTTTTTTCGGAAAAGCAAAATAATCAGCAGAACGACGATGCTTATTACTGCGATTACGGACAAGGGGCTGAACAAAATTGAAGTTAAAAAAAGCGTAATGAATAACGCGCTGATGACCAAAAAATAAGGTGAAAGCCCTTCACGGTATAGCACAAAGATAAAAGAGTAAAAAACCAGGGTCGAACCCATATCCGGCTGCAATAAGATGAGCACCATAGGTACACCGATAATGGCCAGCGCCACCGAAAACGAGCGCAATTCCGTAACGCGTACGTTAACGGAGCTCAGGTATCGCGCCAACAGCAAACATGTGGTAAACTTGGCGAACTCCGAAGGCTGCAGCCTTACCCCACCGCCCAGCGATAGCCAGGCCTGGTTGCCACCCACGTTACGACCAATAACCAGCACTACCATGAGCAGTAATATGGAAACGCCATAAAAAGCCGGCGCGAGGGCGGTAATAAACCTGCTTTCGAGCAGCAAAACTATAATGGCCACAACCAGGGCGGCAATAATATACCAAAACTGTTTGCTGTAATCAGTTTTAAAATCCAAAATGCCATGATACTTGGGGTCCAAAACAGCCGAATGTATATTGAACCAACCTATGGTGCACAGCGCCAGGTAAATAAACACGGTCACCCAGTCGACATTAAAAAAGAAACTACGCTGGTTATTCATATTATTTAACCCTTACCCTTTTTAGTTGATCTCTTGCCCGCAAGTGATTTGCCATCATCGTTCCCGGCACTTTTTAGCCCCTTTGCTTTATCTGAGCTATCTTTTTTTTGCTTTTTAGAAGTATCGTTTGCCGGGGCCTGAGGTTTCGTTTTTATGTTATAGGTTGGAATGTCCGGCAGCTTATTGGCATTCATGAAATACTCAGGATTGATTTCTTCGCGAGGAGAAATACTCCCTTTTAAATATTTTTCGACAATGAAGCTGGCTATCGGCGCCGCCCAGTGAGCGCCTTCGCCCGAGTTTTCAACTACAACAGCAATGGCAATCTTAGGATGGTCGCGCGGCGCAAATGCAACAAATATCGAATGGGGGTCGCCATGGCTGTTTTGAGCCGTGCCGGTTTTTCCGCACATGATAATGCCAGGTATTTTCGACCTGATCGCCGTTCCGCTTTCAACCACTTCCTGCATGCCATTGATCACCGGCTCAAAGTTGGTCGAATCTATCCCCACATAGTTTCTCTCTAAATATTCTTTTTTTATCACATTTTGCGCGCCGATGGCTTTGATCAGGTGTGGTTTGTAATAATAGCCATGGTTAGCAATAATGCATTCCAAATTAGCCATCTGCAAAGGCGTCGCCAATAATTCGCCCTGTCCAATCGCGAGAGACAGAATGGTGCTTGAGCGCCACCCGCCATGTTTGTAAATATTATCATAGTGCAGCGGGGTGGGCAAGTTTCCGCGCGCTTCGCCGGGCATATCCAGGTCGAGTTTTGTACCGAGGCCAAATTTATTTACCTGAGCCCGCCATTGCGTAAACATCTGCTCCGTTTGCCTGGCGCCATAACGATCCATTATTTTTTGAAAAACCATCATAAAATATCCGTTACACGATTTTGCAACCGCGCTGCTCAAGTCTACTTCACCGTGCGCCTCGCCGTTATTGCACTTAAATCGCCGGTTACCCGCAATATAATAGCCGGGGCAATAGTAACTGGTCGAGGGTGTGATAATCCCTTCCTGTAAAGCAATAAGTGCACTTAAGGGCTTAAAGGAAGACCCGGGCGGATACTTGGCCTGAATAGGCCGTATAAAAAACGGGCTGTATGGATTTTCGTACAATTTTTCCGCATTGTTTCCGCGTTCGCGGCCCACCATCAGGTTTGGGTCGTAGGTAGGGCTGCTCACATAACAAAGTATTTCGCCTGTGGATGGTTCAATAGCCACAATACTGCCGACCTTATTGTGCATCAACTGTTCGCCAAGTTTTTGAATATCCAGGTCAAGCGATGAGGTTAACCGTTGCCCCGCGACCGCTGCTGTATCAAACATCCCATTGGCATATTTGCCCTTACGTTTATTCCTTGAATCCACCATCCAGTTTTCAATCCCGCGCTGGCCCCTTAAAACCGCCTCGTACGATTTTTCGACGCCCGTTATGCCGACAAGATCGCCGGGGTGATAGTAACCATGCGAGTGATTGATCTTGTCATCTGTAACCTCGCCGATATAACCTAAAAACTGTGCGCCCACAGAGTCGGGATAAGTACGCAAATAACGCGGCGTGGATGTAAATCCCGGAAATTCAGACAGCCGCTCCTGGATCGACGCGTAGTCGGTAGCCGAGATTTGCTTTTCAAAAATTGATGGCTGGTACGAAGAATATTTAACGGCCCTGGTCCATTGTTTGTCAAACGTCGGCCGGTCAATACCCAAAAGTTTGCAAAATTCCGCCGTATCAAAGGGTTTCACCTGTTTGGGCGTAACCATTATATCATAAAACGCCACGTTTTGAACAAGCGGTTTGCCGGTGCGGTCCAATATCGGGCCGCGGGCCGCATTGTAGATCACCGGCCGGCGCACGTTGGCATTGGCGTAGATGGCGTAACGTGGGTCGATGATCTGGATATAAAATAACCTGGACAACAAGATAAGGATAATCACCAGGAAAATCCCGGATATAACGTACCGCCGCTCAAAAAAACTGTTCATTTCCGCTCTTTCCTTCTAAAAAATATAGCACCCGAAATTAAGATTAAAATTACTGTGAAAAACGAACTGGTCAAAAAGCGGCCTATAGCGTATTGAAGCCCGGAAAGGTTAAAAGATTCGATAGCGAAGAGGACAAAATGGTGTATCAGGGTTAGGATGACCGTATAGGCAAAAAACCACCTGAAGCCCATGACGCTTAAGGTAGGCTCCGGCTCATTATCAAAACCCTCTTTTGAAACGGTAATGTTGATGAACAGGATGCGGACAAAGGCGAGTATAACGCATGCGGCTGCATGAAGGCCCGGCGTATCGTAAAAAGCATCGATGGCGAGGCCGGTTATAAATGCCAGGGCAAACAAGAGGATATTCGGTATTCCGAACGGGAGCAGCAGCAAAAAAAGTATATAAGGGTAACATACCGGTAGGTTGTACAGCGCCAGGTTCTTCAGTAAAAAAACCTGGATAAATACCAGGACGACAAACCGCACCAGGTTTATCAATATAATTCTACTCATCCTTCTTTTTCTGGCCCTCCAGCGCCTCCTGCTCTTTACCGAATTTATTATTCACTACGTTAACATACTCCAGTTTGCTAAAGTCGACCGAAAGGGTAACCTCCATATTTAAAGAGTAGCCGCCGCCTTTGGTATGCAGGCTGCTTACTTTGCCGACCGGAACGCCTTCCGGAAAAAGAGAATACCCGGATGTTACTACCCACTCGCCCACTTTTGGCTGAGCGTTATTGGAAACATCTTTAAGAATGCCTTTGTGAGGGTCTAAATCGTCGTTCCATTGGATGGAACCGATTTCCTTATCATTGGCAAGCATGGCACTGAACTGCGAATCCTTGTGCAGAAGCGACTGCACCAGGGAAAAATGGGATGATACATAAATCACCTTGCCTACAATGCCCTTGTTGCAGATCACGCCCATCCCCTTGGCAATACCCTGCTCGCTGCCTTTATTTATTGTAAGATAATTGTTGGGCTGATTAACGGAGTTGTTGATGACCCTTGCTATAATGTATTCGTACTGTTGCTTGTAAACTGTATCGGTAACCTTATGCTTTGTGGCAGTATCAATATAATAGGATGACTTGAGCAAACCACGCAGGTGGGCATTTTCCCTGGCCAGGCTATCATTCACATCTTTCAGCGCCAGATAACCGTACAGTTGATCTTTTTCAGTATTCAGCCTGCCGATTAGGCCACTTGCCGAATTGATAACTTCAGCCCGTTGGTACGAATTGTTTTTTACGTATATAATAAGCGCGGCAATTTCAAAGATCAGGAACAAAAAAAATGCGTTATACCTGTTAATGAACCTCCAAAGAGTGCGCATGTTTTACTTAGATTTGAGAAGTGAGATATGAGATTTGAGACCGATTTCGAATATTCCTCTCACCTCTCAAATCTAATATCTCACATCTAAATTATTGCATCAAAAATTTGAAATTACCGATATTCTTAAGAGCAGTTCCCGTACCACGTACCACGGCCCTGAGCGGATCTTCGGCAACGTGTACCGGTAATTTGGTTTTGGCGGCAATGCGCTTGTCGAGGCCGCGCAGCAATGCGCCGCCGCCGGTTAAATAGATACCGGTTTGATAAATATCGGCCGATAATTCTGGCGGCGTAATTTCCAATGCTTTCAGGATCGCCTCTTCAATTTTCGAGATAGATTTATCAAGGCAATGCGCTATTTCCGAATAGGAAAGCATAATTTGCTTGGGAACGCCGGTCATCAGGTCGCGACCTTGTACCGCAAAATCAGCCGGTGGATCTGCCAGTTCAGGTAAAGCAGCTCCAACTTCAATTTTTACCTTTTCGGCGGTACGGTCGCCGATCATGATATTGTGCTGGCGGCGGATGTACTGAACAATATCTGAGTCGAAATTATCACCAGCAGTTCTTATCGACTGGTCGCAAACAATGCCCGAAAGCGCAATAACGGCAATCTCGGTTGTACCACCGCCGATATCGATGATCATGTTGCCCATTGGCTCTTCCACGTCAATGCCGATACCCACAGCAGCGGCCATTGGCTCGTGTATCAGGTATACCTCTTTAGCGCCTGCAATCTCGGCGGAGTCGCGGACGGCGCGTTTTTCCACCTCGGTAATACCCGAAGGGATACAGATCACCATACGCAGCGATGGAAAGAACCATCCCTTGCCCTGGTTGATCATCTTGATCATCCCGCGGATCATATGCTCGGCAGCATTAAAGTCAGCTATTACGCCGTCTTTAAGCGGCCGGACCGTTCGGATATTATCGTGCGTTTTGCCTTCCATCTGCATCGCCTGGCGACCGATGGCGATCACTTTATTTGTTGACCGGTCAAACGCTACTATTGAAGGTTCGTCGACGACAACTTTATCATTATGTATTATAAGGGTATTTGCGGTACCTAAATCAATTGCAATCTCTTGTGTAAAAAAATTAAATAAACCCATTTGGTGTCCTGTTCAAAAATGTTTGCAAAACTAACTAATAAGTACACGAATTCTTACGAATTTGATCGAATTGCACGAATAAAAAATATATTAACACGAATTTTCACGAATAAGATCGAATTTTCACGAATGTCTGCCGTTTTGTTGTAAATCATAACATATCAGTTCACAATATGCCAATCTAAGTCGGCGTTCATTTGCGTTAATTCGGCTTTATTCTTGAACATTCGTGTCAACCTAAATTCGTGAAAATTAGTGTTGCTTTAATGTTTAAAATGCCGCACGCCGGTGGTTACCATCGCAATATTTTTCAGGTCGCACATCTCGACAGAAAGCTTATCGTTTATCGAGCCGCCTGGTTGCAATACTGCGGTTATCCCCGCTTCTGCCGCCAGTTCCACACAATCCGGGAACGGGAAAAAGGCATCCGAAGCCATCACAGCACCCTTAAGATCGAAACCAAAGCTTTCGGCTTTTATCACTGCTTGCTTAAGTGAATCCACCCTGGATGTTTGCCCAACGCCACTGGCCATCAGCTGGTTGTTTTTGGCAAACACAATGGTATTCGACTTGGTATGCTTAACAACCTTGTTGGCAAAAAACAGGTTATGCAATTCATGCGCTGTCGGTTGCCTTTGGGTAACTGTCTTCATTTGTTCCGGGCCTTCTATCACTTCGTCCTTATCCTGTTCAATTACGCCGTTAAGCAGGGTTTTAAACTGCTTTGCGGGCAGCAATACCGGCTGGCGAACCAGTATAATACGGTTCTTTTTCTCTTTTAGTATAGCAACCGCCTCATCGGTAAAGGCAGGTGCGATTAAAACTTCATAAAATATTTTGCTGATCTCAGCCGCTGTTTCAGCATCTATCTCATCATTAGCGATGATCACGCCTCCAAAGGCCGATACAGGGTCGCAGGCCAGGGCATCAATCCAGGCTTCTTTAATAAAATTACGCGATGCGATGCCGCAGGCATTGGTATGCTTTAAAATTGCGATGGTCGGTTCTGTGAACTCGTCGATCAGCGCAACCGCTGCATCCACGTCAACCAGGTTGTTATAGGATAGTTCTTTGCCATGCAGTTTGGTGAACATCCTGTCCAGGTCGCCATAAAAAACGCCTTTTTGGTGCGGGTTTTCGCCGTAACGTAAAACCTGGCTGGTTTGTATACTTTCTTTAAATACCGGCAGCTGCTCTTCCTGGTTAAAATATTTGAATATGCCGGTATCGTAATGGGATGAGATGTTGAAAGCCTTTTGTGCAAAGCTGCGGCGCTGGTCGATAGTTGTATCGCCGTTTTGGGTTTTCAGGATCTCTTCCAATTCGCCATAATCTTTTTTTGAGGCGACGATCATCACATCTTTAAAGTTTTTTGCGGCAGCGCGAATAAGCGAGATACCGCCGATATCTATCTTTTCGATAATATCATCTTCTTCGGCGTTTGACATTACGGTTTCCTCGAATGGGTATAAGTCAACGATGACCAGGTCAATCTCGGGAATTTCGAATTGTGCAAGCTGCTGCTCATCGCCTGCGAAGCCGCGGCGGGCCAAGATGCCGCCGAATACTTTTGGGTGAAGTGTTTTTACGCGGCCACCCAAAATGGATGGATACGAGGTAAGGTCTTCAACCGGGATAACCCCCACCCCAAGGTTACGGATAAACGTTTCCGTACCGCCGGTGGAATATATTTTAACGCCGAGGCGGTTTAATTCATGAATGATCGGCTCTAAATTGTCTTTGTAATAAACTGAAATTAAAGCATTTTTAATTTGAACGGGTTGGCTCATGCGCAGCTATTTTTTTGAGCCGCAAAGATAGGAAAATGTCACTGGTCATTAGCCATTGGTCACTGGTTTTTTTTTCTTGCGATTTCACTGATTTTTATGTGATTACACCGATTTTTGTGGCGCATTAACAGGAAGCATTGACAGTTCATAATAGCGATGAGGGATACTTGACAGATTCAAACTAACGACTGACCCAACACTACCAATTAATTAATTTAAAGTATCGGCGAAGTTATTTTTTATAAATTCGTCGGACAAAACACGATACGCAATGAAAAAAAATTATACCTGCATTTGCATTGGCTTACTATTATTTACAGCTGTTAAAAGCCACGCGCAAATAACGCCGCAGCCAAGTTCAACACAAACTATCGTTCAGGATTTTGGTTTGGGGAAGATCAATTTAGTTTACTCGCGCCCGGATGTAAAAGGGCGAAAAATTTTCGGCGGTATGGAACCGTACGGAACAGTTTGGCGCACTGGGGCTAACTCGGCTACCGTAATAAAATTTACCGATGAGGTTAAAATGGAAGGTAAAAAGATCCCCGCTGGCGAATACGGTTTATTCAGCATACCGGGCGAAAACGAGTGGACCATCATTCTGAGCAAACAACCTAAGCAATGGGGCGCTTATTCGTACAAACAAGCGGATGATTTTGTGCGCTTTGCCGTAAAAACGGAACACCCGCAAGCTTTAACCGAAACGATGACGCTGGCTTTTACTGATGTAACGCCCACCAGCTGTAACCTGCAAATGATGTGGGAGCACAGCAGTTTTATCGTGCATATGACCACGGAAATTGACACACGCGTGATGGCCAGGATAGACTCCGCAATGAACACCGCTCAAAAGCCGTACTTCGAAGCCATCGTTTATTACTACAACAATAACAAGGACATGACCAAACCTTTGGAGTGGGCCGCTGAATTGGAAAAAGACACCAATTTCCCGCCCTTTTTGCCAAAACTTTGGAAAGCACGTATATTATTAAGAAAAGGCGATAAAGCCGGCGCAATTGCCGCCGCGCAGGAAGGTGTTAAAGCAGCACAGGCAGCCAATGTTCAGGAGTATGTAATGTTGAATAATGAGGTAATAGCACAGGCCAAGAAATAGTGGGATGGCGGGACTGTGTCAGCTCTTCATCTTTTTCAGCAAACTCTCGATCACTCTCGGGAAATAGTGGTGCTCCAGTTGCTGGCCTTTGAATTTAACGACTTCGAGGTTGTCGCCGGATTCTGTCTTTGTTGGTGTTTTTTGCGAACAAATCGCGACTTCAGGGTTAATTTGACCATTGTCCTGCTTTGCGAAACCGTAAGGATTTGTGGATCGACAGTCCATGAACTGAGTTGACCAGATTCGCTTGGTTTTCCGTAACGCGATCTCAAATTTCACCCGATTTATTCTTGAAATACTATATTTATGGCATGTCAATCAATCCTTACCTGAACATTGAAACATCATCGGACTTCCAGGTTTATGAATTTGAGAGCACAGGTAAAAAAAGTATTAAGAAACGGGTAAGGTTTGATCTGATCGACGGATATGAGCGTATTTATAATCTCGCGTTATGCACCATTCTTGCTGATGGAAGCGAAGACTGCGAAACAGCTTCCCGTAACGGCGATATGGAAATGGTACTTGAACCTGCGGTTCATATCGCCATCATTTATACCAACCGTTTCCCAGATAGAAAAGTATTTTTCAGGGGCAGCGATGCGGTTCGTTCAAGAAAATATCAAATTGGTATAACACAGTATTTAGATGTGGCGATGAATGATTTTTTTATCGATGGCTTGCTTATAAACAACCAAAATGAAATCATCTTAAGAGAGCCTTTTCAAAGCGGAAAGAACTACGCAGGCTTTATATTTACCCGTGGAAAATAATTACTTTTTATTGCGGTACTTGGAAAACATTTGTTTTGCAGATTCTGCTTTGCCGTTAAGCTTCTCACCTGAAGCGGCCTTATCCAATTGAGGGTTTACCGTTATTACAATCACATTGGCCGCGCTATAAACATGGCTGGTTTCAGCTTTTAGGGCTTCGCCAATATGTACAGCCCTTGAACTTTTTGAAATTGCCTGTTTCGCTGATGCTTTTAATAAACTCATCTTTCAATCTGCTATGCACAAAGTTACATAAAATTTAGTGATGCACAATAGCGATAGCGGCCTGGTTAACCGTCACCCTCAGCTCTTCATTTTCTTCAGCAAACTCTCAATCACCCTCGGAAAATAATGGTGCTCCAGTTGCTGGCCTTTGAATTTGACGACTTCGAGGTTGTCGCCGGGTTCGATCTTGAAGCGGGACTGATGAATGACCTCGCCTTCATCGTATTTATCGCTTACAAAATGGATGGTTATGCCTGATTCATCATCGCCGGCGGCGATTACTGCCTGGTGCACATGGTCGCCGTACATGCCTTTTCCTCCGTAATTGGGTAACAAGGCCGGGTGAAGATTAATTATTTTATTGGGGAATGCCTTTAAAAGGGATTCGGGTACCAGCCACAGGAAACCGGCAAGCACGACAAGATCGACCTGCAGGTTTTTCAGCAGCCTGATCACATCGTCGGTCTCGTAAAATTCATGCCGGGTAAAAATATGCGAGGGTATCTCGAAATTATCTGCCCGCTGCAACACGTAAGCCTGGGGATTGTTGGTTAATACAAGTACCACTTCCGCCTCGGGGTTACGTTTAAAATGCTCCATTATTTTTTGAGCATTCGAGCCGGAACCAGAAGCAAAAATCGCGATCCTTTTTTTCATTAAAATGCTATAACCTTAATTTTGAGTCTTATAATAAAACAAATGCGCCGCGTTTTGTTTTGCAAATAAGCACATCAAAATGAACAAACCGGGCCAGCTTTTCAGAACGTCCCAAAGATAAAATTTTCGCTGAAGAAATCAGCCTTTAAATAAAAATGAAACCGTTTTTTTGGTGAACCGATTTATCATGAACCCGGTCACAATCGTTTTTAATTGCCGGTGGTCGATTTTTGCCTGATAAAGCCATATTGGTAAATGATCCGCTTTTGGGTGAGCGAATAATTTGGCTGTATATCGCCGATATTTAAAACCAGCGAAAATTGCCCCAGGTTTTCGATCTGGGCGTAGGCAAACGGAATTGAGCTGCCTTTGGCCGAGGTATCCTTGCATACCACGTTTGCCTGTAAATAAAGCTGGTTGGGGGTAAGGCTCCATGAAGCCGCCTGTGTTGTTTGGGTGATACAATCGAAATTGGTGTAAGTGCAGGTATTATTAGTTAAAAACGTAAAAGCCTGCCCTTTCTGACAAATGGTATCCGTGTTCAAATTAACCGTCGAATCCACGGAGTTACCTGTGTAATACGTGGCAGTAACCGAAGCTAACTCCCAATAACCGCCGGTAAAAAGCTGTTCAATAGGGCTTTGCGATTGTTTCTTGCAGGAGTTTATGCCAATGCCAATCGCTACCAGGCCTAAAAAATATAAAAAGAAGCGTTTGTTTTTCATTTATGGTCGACCGGCAAAAATAAACAATCCCACGCTTATTGGCGGCCTTATAATAACTGTTTTTCAAAGCGATTATTTTGCAGGCTTACGAATTTCGGTTGCGCGCACATCCGCTATTCCCTTTTAGCATTAAAGATCATCTAAATCTCATAAATCCGATTGGCAATACCTACCTTTAAATTTCCCGATATATTTGTCGCAACACAAAACTAAACATCAAAACTTATGATACCAGCAAAAGGTTATGCCGCTCCCCAGGCAAAAATTCCACTTGAGCCCTTTAAATTTGAGCGCCGCGAAGTGGGGCCGCACGATGTGCAAATTGAGATACAGTACTGTGGCGTGTGCCATTCAGATATCCACCAGGTGCGTGATGAGTGGGGTGGTTCTATCTTCCCGATGGTTCCCGGCCATGAAATTGTGGGAAAGATCACCAAAGTTGGCGACCACGTCACCAAATTTAAAGTTGACGAACTGGCCGGCGTAGGTTGCTTTGTCGACTCCTGCCGCGCCTGCCCCAGCTGCCTTGCCGGCCTGGAGCAATATTGCGAGGTAGGCATGGTTGGCACCTACAACGGCCGTGATAAGGAGGGGCAGCCAACTTATGGAGGTTATTCAAACCAGATCGTAGTGGACGAGAACTACGTGCTGCACATTTCTGACAAGCTACCCCTTTCAGGTGTCGCTCCGTTGCTGTGCGCGGGGATCACAACATGGTCGCCTTTAATGGAATGGAAAGTTGGTAAAGGCCATAAATTGGGCGTTGTTGGCTTAGGCGGACTGGGCCATATGGCCGTTAAATTGGGCGCCTCTCTTGGCGCAGAAGTCACCGTTTTGAGTACATCCGCTTCCAAAAAAGTTGATGCTGAAAAGCTGGGCGCACACCATTTTGTGGTAACAAGCGATCCTGAACAGGTTAAAGCCGTAGCCGGAACTTTTGATTTTATCATCAACACCATATCCGCTCAGCACGAGTATAATTTCTACCTGCAAATGCTGAAGTTGGATGGCACCATGATTTTGGTTGGCGTACCGCCCGAGGCGCCGGAAGTAGCGGCTTTCCATCTCATCATGAAACGCCGCCGTTTGGCAGGGTCACTTATAGGCGGTATAAAGGAAACCCAGGAAATGCTGGATTATTGCGCCGAACATGGCATTACATCGGATGTGGAGGTGATAAATATCGACTACATCAACGAAGCCTATGAGCGTATGCTAAAAGCCGATGTACGTTACAGGTTTGTGATTGATATGGCGTCTTTGTGAAGAAGTCCGGAAAGTCCGAAGTCGGAGTCCCGATAGCTATCGGGACCGAAAGATAATTTGTTCTATAGCTAAAAAGTCAGGAAGTAACTAAGCTTCCTGACTTTTTTAATTTTATTTTTACCAGATGCATGTACCATTTGAAAAGTTACAGGCCGAATTTAAGCGTGTATTGCTATCCCTGTGTTTTACTCCGGGAAAAGCGGATGCCATAGCCACAACTTTCGCCGAAAACAGCCGCGACGGGGTTTATACCCATGGGCTTAACCGTTTCCCAACGTTTGTTGACTATGTAAAACAAGGCCTGGTTAAAAAAGACGCCGAACCGGTAAAAGAAAATGCCTTCGGTGCCCTGGAGCAATGGAACGGCAACCTGGGCCCGGGCATATTAAACGCACAGATCTGCATGGATCGCGCGATAACCCTGGCAGCGGAGAACGGCATCGGCTGTGTGGCAATACGAAATACCAACCACTGGATGCGCGCCGGCTCTTACGGATGGCAGGCTGCAGAGGCCGGCATGATCGGTATTTGCTTTACCAATACCATTGCCAACCTGCCGCCATGGGGCGGAGTCGATCCGCGTTTGGGTAATAATCCATTGGTGATAGCGGTGCCGCGCAAAGAGGGACATGTGGTGCTGGATATGGCTATATCGCAATATTCGGTCGGTAAACTCAATCTTTACAAATCTAAACAGGAACGATTGCCTTTGCCGGGAGGTTATGATAAAGAAGGCAACCTGAGCTATGACGCGGCCGAAATACTGGAAAGCCAAAGGCTGCTGCCGATTGGTTTTTGGAAGGGATCGGGATTATCGCTGGTACTCGACTTATTGGCAACCGTTCTAAGCCAGGGCAACTCGACAGCAAAAATCACCCAAAGCACAACGGAGAGCAGCGTGTCACAGGTTTTTATCTGCATAAAAGCTGACCACAATGAACATACCACGCAGTTAATTGAAGATATAATCAGCTACGCCAAAAGCAGCCGGCCCGTTAAGGAGGGCCAACCGATATTCTATCCCGGCGAAAACGCGCTGCTGACACGGCAAAAAAGCATGGAAAAAGGCGTTTGGGTAGACGAAAAGATTTGGGAAACGGTACTAAGGATGTAGCCATTTAAAAGACTTTTGACTTATGGCTTAAGACTTTCGACTTAAAGCTACCCCTCCATCATCCCCTCAAACTTTTCCCAGAAACCGTCATGCGGAACGGGCGCTACAATCTTAACGGGCTCGTCTTTTATGGGGTGAATAAACTCCAGTTTTCGGGCATGCAAACTGATACTCCTGCGCAAGCTGCCGCGTGGATAACCATATTTATTATCACCGACGATCGGGCAGCCGATTGTTGAAAGCTGTACCCTGATCTGGTGCGGCCGGCCGGTAATCGGGTCGACTTTGAGAAGATAATAGCCGTCCAGTTCTGCAACCAGGCTAAAACTCAGTTCGCAGCGGAGGCCGCCTTTTACTTCGTGATCATAAACCCGGCTTACATTTTTGCTGGGATCTTTAACCAGCCAGTTAATAAGCGTTCCAGCCTCGGGGTAAGGGCGGTTGCGCACCACGGCATAGTACGTTTTATGCATTTCGCGGTTCTTGAACAGCTTATTCAGGCGGTCGAGCGCTTTGCTGGTTTTGGCGAAGATAATAACCCCACTAACGGGCCTGTCCAAACGGTGTACAACGCCCAAAAAGGCGCCGTTTGGCTTGTCATATTTTTCGGCGATGTATTTTTTTACTTTGTCCTCCAGCGATTCATCGCCGGTTTCATCTACCTGCACAATATCCCCCGCGCGTTTATTTATCCCGATGATGTGATTATCTTCAAAAAGCACATCATCTTCCGTTATAGGCAGGTTTATGTATTTAATAATAGGGGATTTTGTCATTGCTCAACGGTTCATTCTCTTGGTCCCTGGTTAACAGCTGCATTATCCGGGCGAATTGCAGCTATGTAAATATTAGATACATAAATATAGTCCAAATTGTTTTTTATATCGACCCTTTATGCAAATTAATATTCCTCTTTTTCGTTCGGAAAACTTTTTGACTTCACATCGTTGATATAATTTTTAATGGCGGTGTTCATTATTCCATTCAGGTCGGCATATTGGCGTAAAAACCGCGGTTTAAACTCTTTGTTTATCCCCAGCATATCATGAATAACCAAAACCTGGCCATCGCAGTGCCGGCCGGCGCCAATACCTATCGTAGGGATGTTCAAGCTTTCGCTTACTTGTTTTGCCAGGGCGGCCGGTATCTTTTCAAGCACGATGGCGAAGCAACCAAGTTCCTGCAGCTTCAGGGCGTCTTCACGTAATTTTTGAGCCTCTGCCTCGTGCCTTGCCCGCACCGTGTAGGTGCCAAACTTGTAGATGGATTGCGGCGTTAGGCCCAGGTGGCCCATCACCGGGATACCGGCGGTTAAAATGCGGCTTACCGATTCGGCAATTTCCACACCACCTTCAATCTTAACGCTGTGGGCGCCAGCCTCTTTCATGATGCGGATAGCTGAGTTTAAAGCTTCCTTTGAATTTCCCTGGTACGAGCCAAAGGGCAAGTCAACCACCACAAGAGCTCTTTTTGCCGCGCGCACTACCGATGATGCGTGATAGATCATTTGGTCCAGCGTGATGGGCAAAGTGGTTTCATGCCCGGCCATTACATTGGATGCCGAATCGCCTACCAGGATGATATCCGTGCCGGCCTCGTCTACAATGGCCGCCATTGAATAATCGTAAGCCGTAAGCATCGATATTTTCTCTCCGCGGGACTTCATTTCCTGCAAAATGTGCGTGGTGATCCGCTTCGCTTCTTTATGTACCGACATGATAATAAATTTAAAGGCACGAATTACACGAATTAATTCGAATTATCCGAATTTAAAAGAATAAACGCCAGGGTGCAAAGTTAAAGCATTTGAAACAATTGTGTTGAAAAAGCAATTGGTGTCAATTCGAATTAATTCGTGGAATTCGTGTTTTTTAATTATTTTTGCGGCGTGATAAAGGAAGTTTTTCACTTCAGTTCCCAGGGGCTTTTTCAGGGGGCGCCAATTCCGGCAACCCAATCATCAATCCATTCATTTTTGTTGAACAATGACGTATTTCACCAAATTACCCGCGGTATTATTACTTGCTGACGGTACTGTTTTTTATGGAAAATCTGCCGGAAAAATGGGGACTACCACCGGCGAGATCTGTTTTAATACAGGCATGACCGGCTACCAGGAGATATTTACCGATCCCTCCTATTTTGGGCAGATTATGGTAACTACCAATGCCCATATTGGCAATTATGGTATTGCTGACGCAGAAGTTGAATCCGGGAAAATACAGATTGCCGGGCTGGTTTGTAAAAACTACAACATTTATTATACCCGCAAACAGGCAAATGAGTCGATCCAGGATTATTTCCAGGAACAAAATATTGTGGGCATTTCTGATATCGACACGCGCCAGCTGGTTCGGCATATCCGAGATAAGGGTGCAATGAACGCGATCATTTCATCAGAAATATTGGATATTGAGGAACTGAAAAAGAAGCTGGATACCGTGCCATCGATGGATGGCCTCGAGCTTTCTTCGCAAGTGTCAACTACTGAAACTTATACCTTTGGTGACGAGAATGCCACCTACCGCGTGGCTGTACTTGACCTTGGCGTAAAGAAAAATATCCTGCGTAATTTTGACCAGCGGGACATTTATGCAAAGGTTTTCCCCGCGAAAACTACTTTTGCTGAGATGGAACAAGACTTTGAGCCTACCGGCTACTTCATCTCCAACGGTCCCGGCGATCCGGCGGCAATGCCCTATGCCGTCGAAACAGTAAAAGATATTTTAAAATCGGAAAAACCAATGTTTGGCATCTGCCTGGGCCACCAGTTACTGGCATTGGCCAACGACATCCCCACCAAAAAAATGTTTAATGGCCACCGCGGGCTTAACCACCCGGTAAAAAACGTGATCATCAACCATTGCGAAGTAACTTCTCAAAATCATGGCTTCGGCGTGGTGCCGGAGGCCGTGCGTGCATCTGATAAAGTGGAGATCACCCACGTTAACCTCAACGATCAATCGATAGAAGGTATCCGGGTAAAAGGTAAAAAAGCCTTTTCGGTGCAGTATCACCCCGAATCGTCCCCCGGCCCCCACGACAGCCGGTATTTATTCGATGATTTTATTGAGTTGATGAAGAATTAGGACGTTTTAGTTTTTTACAAAAATCCCGTGGAATTTAAAACAAATAGTCTCGTTATTGGTCAGGCTAGCCTGCGCTGCAAATGAGTTGTCCTCAACGTTTACGAAAGAGATGCTTAACTTAAGTTGATCGTCGCCGGGCACAACCATGTTCATGAATTTGATTTGTTGCGCTTCCTTCATCTGTAACTTGCCCTTTAGCATAGTTTCGAGCACATCCTTAACCAATTGCAGCATACAAGCACCCGGAACAACGGGCTGGCCGGGGAAATGGCCTCTAAGTATCTCGCTGTCTCCGTTCACCGAAAGCAAAGCCTCAGCCTTCCCATCCGAATGGACAAGATCGATAATCTTAAAAATGTCGTTATCCTGCTCCTTCATCTACTTAACTTAAGGCCGAAACCAGCATCAGCGATTGGTACTTTTGCAGGTAATGGTTATAGATCAATATTTTTTTCGGTGAGGGGGCGGTTCCCTTTTCCATGATGACCCGGGGCGCCTTTTGATTCTTAAGGGTATTTACCGCCAGCCACAAAGCAAAAGATGATGAAACGGGGTATTCGCCGCATAGGTGCTTGTAATTGGCTATTGCCACGTTTTTAAACATCGAAGCACCCAGGTCATCATAAATTTCATCATTACGGGTATCGCCATTCCTGCCGGTGATCACCAGGTCAATGTCGTTTATTTCGAGGCCATTTTCGCTTAAAAAACCGGCTATACTTTCCGCTATGTTTTGTGGCTTATAAAGCGTTTTTAAGGCGGTTAGTTCAGCAAGGCTTTCCAAAGAAGGCTTATCCTGCAGCAGAAAAAATGCGGCGCCCTCTCCTCCTATCGTTCCTTTCGACCGCTCCTTAAAAAGATCGAGGTTTGATATCGGGTGTCTTTTGTATAAGCCCAGCCGTGTTAAAACTTTAAAACTGGTGTCAACCATTTCTTCTGTCGCGCCAACGAGCACATTGTTTGCTTCGCCTTCGCTGATGAGCATCATCCCATCCGTAAGGGCGCTTTCAAATGAAATGCCTTTATGTACATAGGTTAAATTATAATTATGACATTGCAGCATCAGGGCTATTTGCGCGGCGATGGTGTTATGGGTTGATTGAATAAAGGCTGTCGGCGGCAGCAAGTCTTCCTGCTGCTCCACCATGCGGGTCAAAAAGGTAATGGTATCCTCCAGGCAGCCAAAAGCGGTACCGGTTATTATGGCGCCGGGTATGTCCACCCCGGCATCCTGTAAGCATTTTTTTGAAGCCGCAACCCCCATTTTGATCACGTGGCTCATGCGCCGAATCTGTTTTGGGTCGATAAATGCTTTATAATCGGGCTCAATTGCAGGTAAACGTGTGCCCGTATATTCCACAATGTCTCCCAAAAAACCATCATTAAATGTTTTTTGAGGCGATATGCAGGCAGCCGAACGTATATAAACCTTCATTTTAGCTTTTCGAAAAAATTAATGATGTACAGTTACCCCCGAAGCCAAAGGAATTTGACATCACGTTTTCTACCTTTTGTCCTTTCAAAAACTTCGTTTCAGGCCTCAGCGGCAGGTTCTCCATTTGTGTTTCGAACCTCAAATTGGGATAAATCAGGCCATGCCTGATCGCCAGCACCGAAAATACCGCTTCTATTGCGCCGCTCGCGCCCAATGTATGGCCGGTAAACGACTTAGTGGAACTCATTGGCGGATAATTACCCTCAAAAACACGGGTGATGGCTGTGCCCTCGGCGCTGTCGTTATTGGGCGTACCGGTGCCGTGGAGATTAATATAATCAATGTCCGAGGGCTGCAGGCCGCTTTTTTTCAGCGCACCTGTCATCGCCAGGTATGAGCCGGTTCCGTCAGGTGAGGACGCCGTTTGGTGATACGCATCATTACTATTTTTATAGCCCGTCAATTTACAGTAGGGTGCTTTAGCCAAGGTTTTGGCCACTTTTTCCGACATCAAAACCATGTAACCTGCTCCTTCGCCCAGGTTTAGCCCGGCGCGATGCTCATCAAAAGGTTTGCAAAATTCCTTATCAAGTATCAGCAATGTATTAAAACCGTTCAACGTGAATTTGGTGAGCGCATCGGCGCCCCCGGCGATGGCAATATCGAGCATATCATTTTTGATAAGCCTGGCCGCAAAAAAAATGGAATTTGCCGAGGACGAACAGGCCGTGCTGATGGTGGTTACCATACCGGTAATACCCAACTGGTCGGCAACTGTTTCCGTCACGCTGCCGCATTCGTGGTCCCAAATAAAGCGCAATTTGCCTTTGCTACTATCCGCCAGGAAATCGACAAAAAAGTCCTCGCTTTTATCCATGCCGCCAACGGTGTTTGCGGAGATAAAGCCGCTTCGCCATTTGGCAAATTCCGGGATCGCCGCATCTGCGATGGCTTCTTTGGCTGCCACCAGGCTTAACTGGGTTGTGCGGCTGATCTCCGACGATAGACCCGTCATTTCAGCCAGTTGTTCATTAGTCAATTTAACTTCGGCAACGGGCAGTTCGCCACGGTGAATAGAATCGAGCAGGGTAATATCGCCCATACCGGCCTTTTCCTGTTCAAAAGAGGCTAAATGCCCGGCAACATTATTACCGATTGCCGAAATCACGCCCACACCCGCTATGTAAACCGACGAACTCATTAGTCAGCCTTTGTATTAAAAATCTTGTCCATATTTTCCGCCGAAAATAAAACAGCGTTTTCGTTTTTTGTTTTCTCCACCAAAAATAAAACGGATTTATACGCCTCGCCTATCACATCAACCCAGCCGCAAATACAGGCCTGCAGCAAATCATTATCGAGCAGATAGCTAACCTGTTGATAGATAAAACCGGGGGTAAATTCTTCCTGCACAAACAAAGCCTGCTCCCCTTTAAAACGGTGACGGATGCTGATCTCCCCCATCACGATATTTGGCAAGGTATAAACAAATAACGAGGGGCTGGCGATATCAGCAATCGTATCACAATATTTCAGGTCATCGTCCAGGCTGCTGTTGGCGTTGGCGAGGACAATACCGATATCCTCCGGTTCGTAATCATCTTTATCAAAGCTATTTTGCAGTAATAATTCGGCTGTCAGCCAGCCGAGTTTGCTCAAATTATCCATTTTATAAAATTTGGGATAACTAAGCTGGAAATACTGATAAGCGGAGATGAGGAAATCGTTTATAGGGGCCTCGTTTTTGAATAAGATATCTTCATCCTTTCTAACAATACCGTCAGAAATTGTACAATTTGCCGATAGGTATATATTTTCTGTCAAAATAAAATCGATGAAATGGATTGATGGATCGTAGAGACGCGATGCATCGCGTCTCCCGCCACACAAGCGCGTATGCCGAAAAATAAGCCCCGGTTCCATTCAAGGTTCGAAAGGCAATACCAAGACGCAATGCATTGCGTCTCTACGGCGGGAAATTTCGTTGCTTTATCCATCAATCAAAAGTAATTCATTTCCCAATAATCACTGCTGCATTGCAGCCGCCGAAACCGGATGCTGTTTTCAAAAAGTTTTGCGCATCTGTTTTGCGGTTTTCTGCACTGGCATTTACCGGGTGCGATTCAGGCGCTTTTTCAAATCCTGGTGTGCCGATAAACAAACCCTGACGCAGCGATTCGATTGAGACAATAGCTTCTATCAGCCCGGCCGCCCCAAGGGTGTGCCCGTAGTAGCCTTTTAAGCTGTTTACAGGAACCTTGTACACCCCGGCTATACGCACAGCGTTGGCTTCCATTTCATCGTTGTAAACCGTCCCTGTGCCGTGAGCGGAGATGAAACCGGTTTGATCTTTAACTATCCCGGCATCTTCTATCGATCTGTTGATCACATACGCCAGTTCTTCGCCAGTACGTGAAGGCCCTGAAATGTGGTTGGCATCATTGCTCAACGAACCGCCCTTTAACTTTAAATTTCCTGTATATTTTTTATTGGTCGACAGGATGATCGTCCCGGCGCCTTCGCCCAGGTTCAAACCATCGTGCGACCTGTCAAACGGTCTGCAAATACCCGGGCTTAGCGCCTGGAAAGATTGAAAGCCCGACAGGATAAATTTAGTAATCACATCCGCCCCGGCAATAACTGCATTTTCATACGTTCCCAAACGCAATAAACGCATCGCCGTTATTATTGCCAATACACCGGATATACAGGCATTGGAAACCACAATGGGTTTTTGCTTAAAGCCGAAATGGTTTGCAATCAGTCCGGCAGAAGTGGTTAATGCGATACGCTTCTTTAAAGCATCTGTATATTTTTCGGTCTCCAGCAGGCTGATATTGCCTTTGGTGGTAGAGATGATGAGCACGGTTTTGTCGGTGTCGATACCGGCTCGTTTTACAGCGTCATCGATGGATGCGATCAATAGGCGTTCAAATTTGGTATGAATAATATTCGGGATGATTTGATCATCGTCGCCTATCAAAGCAACAAAAAAAGGCTGAGAAGACATGGTGCCTGGTTCATGCCGTTTTACTCCGCTGATGTTATTTTTAAGGTTGATAAAATTTTCGGCCGTGGTTTTTCCGATGGGCGAATAAATGTTATCGGCCACTACAAAAACACCAGCTTTTTTTTCTTCAATCATTGATAACAGCTTCAACCTTGTCGGCGTATAAAAATCGCACGTAACACCAATCGTTCCTACGGAACGAAAACTAAATTTTGGTTATTTCTACCAACCAGGCGTTCCTATGGAACGCAAGAAATCTTCATTTGCAACTTCAAATCGTTCCGGAACGTCTGGTTGGTAGGAAAAAAGGTTTCCCCATATTCAAGTTCCATAGGAACCCCGCATGTGCGGGGGTGAATTCGCGAACATGGACACCGTCAATTATTCGCTAACAGAAAATAATTTCATCTCCCCAGAGGCGATCACCTCGCCATTATTCCAAACCTTACCCGAAATTACGGTAACATTAAAAATATGGTTTTCAATTTTTACCTCCGTGATCAGTTCATCACCTGTACGCGGCAGGCCGAATATCTCCAGGTTATTAATGGCAGCTATGTACCCGGAAACCACCGGCCGGTTTTCTCGTTTGGCCTGGTATCCTGCCCCGAGTGCCGCTGTTTGGGCCATGTTTTCGAGCAGGCCGGCCTCCTGGAAATAGCCGTCTCTCACAAAAACGTTGCCTTCCTCAATCAAAAAACTGCTTCGTGCTTCGATCTCATCCGTATAAAGTAATTTACCCACCATAACAAAAGGCGGCTTTTGCGGGATCAAAGGGATGATATCTTCAACCGGGAAATCCATATCACGAGTATAAACCACCGTTTATTGAAAGTACCTGGCCGGTAATGTAGGCGGCTTCCGGCGAAGCAAGAAATGCTACCGCGTGGGCCACTTCCGTTGGCTCGCCAAAACGGCGGGCCGGTATTATCGACCTTAATTCTTTTTCATCCAGGCCCTCAGTCATATCCGTGCGGATAAAACCGGGCGCAACGGCGTTTACGGTAATACCCTGCCTGGCGACTTCCTGCGCAAGGGCTTTGGTCGCGCCGATAACCCCGGCTTTTGCCGCAGAATAGTTTGTTTGACCTGCCAGCCCTTTCAGGCCCGATAACGAAACAACATTGATGATCCGCCCATATTTTTGGCCGATCATGCCATTTAAAACCAGTTTAGTAACATAAAAAAAGCTATCTAGATTGGTTTTTAATACACTATCCCATTGTTCATCAGCCATCCAGGCCATTAAGCTGTCATCGCGGATGCCGGCATTGTTGATCAGTATTTCAACGGGCGCTTCCGGGTGCGCTTCCATCCATCCACCCAGTATCTCCCTTATCTGCGTTTTGTCTGATATGTCAAATTGAAGCAATTCACCAGTATCACCTTGTTCATTTATCAGCGCCAGCGTTTTTTCCGCTTCTTCGTGGTTGCTTTTATAATTTATCAGTACATAATAACCCAAAGCGGCAAGTTTTGTACAGATGGCCCTGCCAATCCCCCGTGACCCGCCGGTTACCAATGCGCATTTCATCCTTCGGAAATTTTAAAATGATCGGAATTTTCAAGGAAATCCTTGATCCGTGCCAAATCTTTGTATTTAGGTTGATCGTGGATGAATTTTGGAAAAATGGCCCTGGCCTTATCATAAATTGAGCGGGAGGCCGTGGACAAACGATCGGCACACTCCAGGTAATCAATCGCCTGCAGGATGGTCATCAATTGGATAGCCAGCACCTCAAAGGAGTTATCCACTACTTTTTTTGTCATTAGCGCAGCATTGCAGCCCATGCTTACAATATCCTGGTTATCATTATTGTTTGGAATACTATGCACATACATCGGGAACGACAGCGTCTGGTTCTCGGCCACTGTTGATGTCGCCGTAAATTGCATCCCCTGCATCCCGAAATTAAAGCCCAAAATGCCATGATTGACGAATGGCGGCAGTTTTTGATTGAGCTTGTTGTTGAGCAAATAATTCAGCTGGCGCTCAGAGAGCATCGAAAGCCTGGTTATGGCGATCTTTAGCTTATCCATCTCCAGCGATACATAATCGCCGTGAAAATTGCCGCCGTGGAAAATATTATGGTTTTCGTGATCGATAACAGGGTTATCGTTTACGGAGTTCAGTTCGTTTACCAAAACATTTTCCGCCTGGCTGATTGTATCATATATCGGCCCCAAAATCTGGGTCACACACCGTAATGAATAGTATTCCTGTACCTTGTCTTCAAAAAATTCCTGGTCGATATTATCAGGATTATACAGGTGCGCCGAGCGGTCGCGAATCATTTTGCTGTCGGCTAAAATATTGCGCATCATCGCCGCAACTTTATTTTGCCCTGTATGGTGTTTTACGATATTGAGTTCGTGGGAATAATGGTCGCCATAGGCCTCGACGATCTCATTGATCATCGCTGAAAACAAGACCGACCATTCCAGCAGCCTTTTCGCCTGCAAAACATTAACCAGGCCGATGCCCGTCATGGCTGAAGTACCATTTAAAATGGCCAAACCCTCGCGGATATGTATCTGCGACGGCTTTATATCAAACCGTTCGAAAATCTCGGCAGCAGGGTAAACTTTATCTTCAAACCAAACCTCCCCTTCACCTATCAAAGCCAACCCTAAATGAGCCAACTGCACTAAGTCGCCGCTGGCGCCCACGCCGCCGTGTTCGTAAATGCAGGGGCTGATATTTTTATTGATCAGCTCGGCCAGCAAACCGATCACCTCAATATGCACACCCGAGTAAGCCTGCAAAAAGCTACCCAGGCGCGCTATCATCAGCGCTTTTGAAAGTTGCGCAGGTATCAATTTGCCGCTGCCCGAGGAATGGCTGCGAATAAGGTTGTATTGAAGCTGGAGAATATTCTCTTCGCTCACCTTGTATTGCGCCATCGGTCCGAAGCCGGTGTTGATGCCGTAGATGAGCTTATGCGAAGAGAATTTTTTCAGAAACTCAAAGTTGGTCTTAACTTTTTCTAAAACAGCATCATCAATAGCTATTTGCTGATCTTTAAAGAGAATTTCGGAGAATTGATTTAATGTAAGATTACTTTGTCCGATAAGTATCACAGGCGAAACGATTGTTTAAAACGATCAAAATTAAAGGCGTAAATGTATAAATTTTTGTCTGGCATTTCGGTCGCCTCACCTAAATCCTATCCAACCGCGTGCCGCCGTAGCTTTAGCGGTGGCGCAAGGAGAGGGCTTTTAGCATAGTCCAGTTTCTTAAGCCCCTCTCCTTTGGAGAGGGGTTGGGGTGAGGCTTGTATATATTTAATCCCAAACAGCTTAACACAAAAGCCGGCAAAACGTTTCAAACCCTGCTTTACTGAACTTGCAGATCCTCCACGTGCAGCACTTTTGATTCTTTACAATAATCCAGTATGGCTTTTTGCACCACCGGCAACATATCCTTGAATTTTGCCACGATGAATGATTTGTCCCGATCTATATCGCTGTGGTAATGAACCACTTTAGGCGCATGCTCTTCCACGGTCAGTCTCAAAAAGTGGAACTCTGTATTTTCATAATCAGTCAGCAAAGCCGTTTCAAGCAGTTTGCGGCCTGCAATAAACAGGTCGAGCTTCCTTTTCGGCCGCTTTACCAGGTCAGCTTCTTTCATCAGTAAAGCCCCGGTATAACCCATTTTGCCCTTTACATCCGATTCTTTTAGCAGCGCCAATTCGTCTTCCACTGCTTTCTTATCGCCTTTATCCATAATTTTATAAAAGTTAACCTTCTCAAATTGCTGTTGGGCGACACACCATATCGGGAGGCAAAAAATAATTACAATTAACAGTATCTTCAATTTTATCAGTTTTTCGGGCGCGCAAACTTAGTTAAATCCCTAAAGCAAGGCAACCTGTATATTTAGAAATATCTAGCGCAATAACCCGAAAATAAGGGTTTTGTTAGGATAAATAATATGCATTAATAAATTTTTAATTTACTTTGAGGGTTAAATAAGGTGAACAGGGGAAACCTTTACGATGGCTTTTTAACCACAAAGGACACAGAGGTTTTCACAAAGGTCGCAAAGGCTGGACGCTTTTAGATATTTTTGTGAGTTAACTGGCTTAAAAATATTTTTTAAAAATGCTTGGCGCTCTTTGCGAAAAACCTTTGTAGCCTTTGCGGTAAATTTTTTTGAATGGATAAAAACTTACAATTTCGCGGTTTATGGGCGGTTATTTTAGGCGGATCGAGCGGGTTTGGCTTTGCATCAGTTGAAAAACTGGCTGCGCATGGTATGAATATCGCCGTTTTATACCGTGAACCGTCGGCTGCCGAAAAACCATTAAAGAAACGTTTTGAGGCGATCGCCACTGAAAACTCAACCGAAATATTGGGTTATAATATCAACGCCCTGGATATTGACGGACGGATGCAATTTATAAAGACGTTTTCGGGGAAAGCAGGGCAACATGGCGTAAAGCTACTGCTGCACAGTATTGCCAGGGGGAATCTAAAGCCGTTGACCATCAAAGACGGTGACGAGATCGACAAAACTTATAACGAATTATCAGTCGAAGATATTCAGTATACATCGTACGCGATGTCGAACAGTTTGCTGGATTGGGCCAGGGCGCTCCTGGCAGCAGAATTGTTTCATGAAGATGGCAGGATCATCGGCCTGACCAGCGAAGGTGCACATCGTTACTGGGAAGGCTATGCGGCGGTTTCCATTGCCAAAGCATCGCTGGAGAGCCTGGCGAAATATATGGCTGTGGAGTTTAGTGCCTACGGGTTGAAAACCAATTTGATACAGGCGGGAATTACCGAAACGACCTCGTTTAAACTGATACCCGGAAGCGATAAATTGATCAAAGCGGGTATAAAAAGGAACCCGCTGGGAAGAATTACAAAACCAGAAGACGTTGCGAATGTTATCTACCTGCTTTGTACCGATGAGGCGTTTTGGATAAACGGGTCCTTGATTCATGTCGATGGCGGGGAGCATTGCAGGTAATGCGGAGAATCGGGTCGGGAGAAGTGGGCTTATTGAGGGACGTATATTATTATAACGAATACATGCCCCATGGGGGCAACCTATTTGTAGAAACCAAATACAAAAACAATATTGCCCTGTAGGGGCTACCCAATGGCGACAGGTCGAGGGGTGGATAAATCGAATACAAATGGCAATAGGTAGCCCCGATGGGGCAAATGATATTTTTAATTATGGTACTACAGATATTTAGCCCCTATGGGGCAACAAAGCAGCTAATATCCGACGTGAAGGTGCATCATGTTGAAGAGAGATAATATAAATGAACAACCACATACTCAGTCATTTGCCCTATAAATCATCCTTTCGTTTTGTGGATAACATTATTTCCCTCAACGAGGATGAGGTAATTGGCGAATACACTTTAAAGCCGGATTCCTTTTTTTATGAGGATCATTTTGCCGGCAACCCGGTTACGCCTGGCGTTATCGTTACCGAAATTATGGCTCAAATAGGGCTTGTAGTGTTTGGCATTTTTTTGGTGCTGAAGGAACTTGACCTGAAATTTTTAGAAAACGATTCTTTGTTCCCCTTGCTTACCTCAACCGATGTTTCGTTCCATAAAATGGTGTTACCGGGGCAAAAAGTAACTGTAGTGTCCAAAAAACAATACTTTAGATTTGGCAAGTTAAAGTGTTATATCGAAATGACCGACAGTTCCAAAGAGATTGTAGCAAAAGGCACGTTTTCGGGCGTTATTAAGGAAATTCACAAATGAGCAAACGGGTTGTTGTTACAGGCATGGGCGTTGTTGCGCCAAATGGAATCGGTCTGCCTGCTTTTTTGCAGGCCATACAAAATGGCATGTCGGGTATCAAATTCATCCCACAATACAAGGAGCTCAATTTTAGCTGCCATATAGCCGGCTTGCCCGATTTTAGTTGGGAAGAACTGGCTAACTATATTTCTGAGGTCACACTGCACGGTTTAAAGGGTACCAACATTGGCTATGGCCTTGTTGCTGCTATGGATGCATGGGCGGATTCAGGCATGGGCTACGAAACGGAAAAACCACGCTGGGAAACCGGCTGTGTTTTTGGCAATAGCACCGCTGACACTGAAGCCATGAAAAACGTGATTACCCGGGTTGATGGTAAAGAAGCCCGCAAACTTGGATCGCGGGTAGTGGAACAGGCTATGAATAGCGGGGTAACCTCCTATATTACCGGGCGGCTTGGCTTGGGTAATAAAGTGATCACCAACTCCGCTGCCTGCGCTACGGGTACGCAGGCGATATTAATGGGTTACGAATATATCAAACACGGTTATGCCAACCGCATGCTGGTGGGCAGTACCGAACATGTTGACCCTTATGTTTACGGGGCATTTGATTCGATGCGGGTATTATCGCGCAAATTTAACGACCAGCCCGAAAAAGCGTCACGGCCGATGAGTTTGACCGCGGGCGGTTTTATACCCGGTTCGGGCGCCGGGGCCTTGGTGCTGGAAGACCTGGATTTTGCGCTGCAACGCGGCGCCCGAATTTATGCCGAAGTTTTAGGCGGGTCGACCAACTCGGGCGGACAACGCTCGGGCGGAACGATGACGGCAGCTAATTCCGAAGGGGTGATCAGGTGCATTCAAGGTGCGCTGACCGATGCGCATATCACCCCAAAACAAATCGATCTTATTAGCGGACATTTAACCGCCACTAATGCGGATAAACAGGAAATGCAGAACTGGAGCGATGCGCTTGGCCGTAAGGGCAAAGACTTCCCGACGACAAATTCATTAAAGTCCATGATAGGCCATTGCCTTAGCGCGGCGGGGTCGATCGAGACCGTGGCATCAATATTGCAGATAATGCATAACTTCGCGCATCCAAATATTAACCTGGACGATCCGAGCCCTGATATCCTGGAGATTACAGGGTTTGATAACCTGCCGGTTAGTATGACGAAAAAAGAAATTAATATTGTGGCCAAAGCAAACTTTGGTTTCGGGGACGTAAATTCCTGTTTAATACTTTCAAAATTTAAGGCATAAATGACGAGACAAGAGATTTTAGATGAACTAAAAAAGGTTATAGCCCCCTACACAACCAATAAAGAACTATTGGCCGGCATCACCGAAGAGACCGACCTGATAAAAGACCTTAAGATCAACTCCGCCAACCTCGTAGATATTATTATCGACGCGGAGGCTAAATATAATATCGAAATTGATTATGACTCAGCCGATAAAATGATCAATGTAGGTACCTGCCTGGATGTCATCGGCGCAAAAATAAACGAGCGTGGATGATCAGCGCCGGCAATGATATTGTATCCTTAACCGCCATCAACGTTACCCGAACAAAATCCCCTGAGTTTTACTCTAAGATCGTCAGCCCCGCTGAAAAGGCGCTTTTCGAAACACTCGATCAGGCAGTTTTGCCATTCGACCGCTTTGTTTGGCTATTATGGTCGGTAAAGGAATCGGCTTACAAATACCTGCAAAGGCTTGATCATGGAATCGTATTTACACCCGTAAAATTTGAGGTTCGGTCGATAGCGATACCGCCTGCATATTCATATACCGAATCAGGGGCGGGTGAAATTAGCGGTCGGGGATTCGGCAACTTTTCACCTTT
>Ga0210389_10000697_pt1 | contig 28969 bp, 26 predicted proteins | sample IncBWH28OmetaG_FD_160127 | JGI IMG/M metagenome (GOLD analysis project Ga0210389, IMG submission 160127) | Forest soil microbial communities from Barre Woods Harvard Forest LTER site, Petersham, Massachusetts, United States - Inc-BW-H-28-O ... | reverse complement strand
CGCGAAGTTGAATTCGACGGCGCGCATCCATCCGGTAACGAGGGGCAGCATAGTCAACATCGTGTCGGCGGCATCGAACAAAGGCTCCTGCGTCTCCTGCAAATCTTTGTTGTAAGCGAGCGGCAGTCCTTTAACGGCAGTTTCAAGCGCAGTCTCACATCCCAAGACTCGGGCTGCTTTTCCCCGCACCAGTTCCAGCAGATCGGGATTTTTCTTCTGCGGCATCGCGCTCGATCCGGTCGAATAAGCTTCCGGCAGCACGACAAAATCGTAAGCGGAAGTCGAAAACAGAATCATCTCTTCCGCCCAGCGGCTCAGGTGCAGAGACAAAAGCGCCAGCGCCTGCACAAACTCGATCGCAAAATCGCGGTCGCTGGTAGCATCCATGCTGTTGCCGGTAATGTCATCGAAGCCAAGCTCGGCCGCAATCGCGCGCCTGTCAAGCGCCAGCGTAGCTCCCGCAATCGCGCCCGATCCAAGCGGACAAAGATTAACGCGCTTCCGGCAAGAAGCGAGCCGCTCCGAGTCGCGCAGAAACATTTCGACGTAAGCGAGCAGCCAATGCGCGACGAGAACAGGTTCAGCAGGTTGAAGATGAGTGAATCCAGGCATAGCCGCCGCGCCCGCCGACTCAGCGCGAGCAACAATAGCCTCGATCCAACCGGCCAGCAGATTTTGCAGATCGTCTATCGCAGCGCGTACAAACAACCTCAAATCGGTAGCAATCTGCTCATTGCGGCTGCGCCCTGCGTGCAACTTGTAGCCGCTAGCGCCGATCAGCGCAGCCAGTTTTTTCTCGACAAAATGGTGAACGTCCTCAGCTTCAGGGTCGTCCAAAAATTCAGAGGAAGATTCGGCAAGCCGCGCAACCTGGCTCAAGCCGTCAATGATTTCTGCAAGTTCCTCAGAGCTGAGCACTCCGGAATGTTCGAGCGCTCGCGCGTGCGCGCGACTGGCCGCAAGTTCAAAAGGCAGCAGCCGCTGGTCATAACCAAACGACCGCTGCCATTTTTCAAACTCCGGGTCAAGCCCTTGCCGAAAGCGCCCGGACCACATCTTCATCAGCTAACCTCGACCTTCGCCGCCGTCTTCGCCTCCGATTTCGCATCAAGCGCAGCGCGGCAGCGCGAAGGCAATCCCAGAATGCGGATGAACCCTTCCGCATCTTTCTGATCATATCCCGAGCCCATCGTGAACGAAGAGAGATCGGTGCGATAGAGAGAATGCGGCGACTTGCGGCTCACCACGCTCACATTACCCTTGTAGAGCGATAGCCCAACCAAGCCAGTGATGTTCTGCTGCGTATTGTCAACGAACGCATCCAGCGCCTCGCGCAGCGGAGTAAACCAAAGCCCGAAGTAAACCAGCTCCGCATACTTCAGCGCAACATGCTGCTTGAAGTGCAACAGATCACGATCCAGGCAAAGCGCCTCAAGCTCTCCATGCGCAGCAAGCAGCAAAGTTCCGCCCGGAGTCTCATAGCATCCGCGCGATTTGATGCCGACGAAACGATTCTCCACCAGATCGATGCGGCCGACAGCGTTCCGCCCGCCAATCTCGTTGAGCAACTCAAGCAGCGAAACGGGATCAAGCGTCTGCCCGCCAACCGAAACCGGAACGCCCTTCTCGAACCCAATCTCGACCTGCTCTTCTTTGTCCGGTGCTTCCTGCGGCGAGCGTGTCATCTGCCACGTCGAATCAAACGGAGCATTGGCCGCGTCTTCGAGCTCTCCGCCCTCATGGCTCAAATGCCAGAGGTTGCGATCGCGGCTATGAATCTTCTCGCGGCTGGCGGTGACCGAAATCCCGCGCTTCTCCGCGTAATCCAGACAATCCTCGCGCGACTTCAAATCCCATTCGCGCCACGGCGCAATCACCTTCAGTTCCGGAGCCAGCGCCTGGTAAGCCATCTCAAAGCGCACCTGATCATTGCCCTTGCCAGTGCATCCGTGGCTCACAGCGGAAGCGCCTTCGCGCAGCGCGACTTCGACCTGATGCTTGGCAATCACCGGACGCGCCAGTGAAGTGCCCAGGAGATATTTGTTCTCGTACACCGCGCCGGCTTTCAACGCTGGCCAAACGTAGCCGGTCAAAAACTCTTCGCGCAGATCCTCGACCACCACTTTGCTCGCGCCGGTCTTGTAAGCTTTGTTAACGACGGCCTCAACATCATCTCCCTGTCCCACATCAGCGACCATGGCGATCACGTCGAAGGCGTAGTTCTCTTTGAGCCACGGAATAATAATGGAGGTGTCGAGTCCGCCGGAATAAGCGAGAACAATCTTCTCTTTATTGGACATGAGATTAGGCATGAGCACTCCTTGCCGAGAATCCGGGATGGAAGAATGATCCCACGCCACCGCCCAACAGCCAAACCAAAATCGCCTTCTGAATATGCAGACGATTCTCCGCCTGATCAAACACGACTGAATTCACCGAATCGATTACCTGATCCGTCACCTCGCATCCGCGATGCGCTGGTAGACAATGCATAAACCGTGCATGCGGCGCAGCTAGCGCCATCAGCGCCGAGTTCACTTGATAGGGCGCAAAAATCGCCTGCCGCTCGGCTGCCTCTTCTTCCTGTCCCATGCTCGCCCATGTGTCAGTGTAAACCGCGTCGGCACCCTTGACCGCCTTGCGCGCATCGGTTCCGATTCGCAGCGTCGCGCCCGTCGTTTCTGCGATCGCCTGTGCCATAGTCAAGATCACTGGATTCAGCCCGTATTTCTCGGGCGTCGCGATCGAGACCTTTGCGCCCATCGAAGCCCCAGCCAGCAGCAACGAGTGCGCCATATTATTCCCGTCGCCCACGTAGGCGAAATGAATCTTCCGCAGATCGCCAAAATGCTCGTGCAGGGTAAAGAAATCTGCCAGCGCCTGGCAGGGATGCTCAAGCTCGCTCAGCGCGTTGATCACGGGCACCCCCGCATATGTCGCCATCTCTTCGACCGTCGCGTGCTTGAACGTCCGCAGCACAATCATGTCGATCCAGCGCTCCAGATTGTGCGCGATGTCATAGAGCGACTCGCGCGCCGTCAGCCGGGTTGCCGTCTGATCGACAAAAAATGTGCTGCCGCCCAGGCTGTCCATGCCCGCCTCGAACGTGAGCCGCGTGCGCAGCGACGGCTTTTCGAAAAACATCACCATCTGCTTGCCCGCCAGCACGCCGCGAAAATCCGCTGGCCGCGCCTTGAGCATCGCTGTCAAGTTGAAGAGTTGCTGAATCTCCGCCGGCGCGAGATCGTGCACGGAAATCAGATCGCGCGGTGCGACTGGTTCGGCGAGGACGTGCGCCGAAGCTGAATTGGTGAATGCCATTGATTCGGTTCTCATCTGTGTTTTGTGCATTGCAACTCTCTGAACTCCATTTCAAAGAATCTTGGGGTGCTCTCAGTTATCGCGTTATTTGCGTTGAGTCGGTTTTTCCTACGCGTGCTCGCGAATCCGTCTGGCCAGCGCCATCGCCTTGTTCTTATCGGTCGCGATGACCAATACGGTGTCATCTCCCGCCAGCGTGCCCACAACCTCTGGCCAATGCGAGGCGTCGAGCGCCGCTGCCACCGGCTGCGCGCTTCCGACCGTGGTTTTCACAACCAGCATGTTCTGGGCCTGCCGGATTTCAATGACGAATTGCCGTGCCAGTTGCATGACCGAAGGCAACACACCATCCTGGGCAGGGTTCTCTCCGGCGCGCCGGTAACCGTCCGGCCCCTTGACGAGCTTCAGTTCGCGAATATCGCGCGAGAGCGTAGCCTGCCCCACCTCGATGCCCTTGCGTTCGAGAATGTGTTGCAGCGCCTCCTGGCTCTCGACTGGGCCATCGTCGAGCAGGTCAAGAATCGCTTTGTGGCGCGCCGTCTTGGACATGGATACTAGCATGAATAAAAATCCATTACTATGAATAAGTATCCATAGCGATGAAACATGTGTCAAGCCGTAAATGACTAAGGGAACGAGAAGCGCGCAGGGGGGACTTCTTCAATCAGACGAGAGCAAGCCTGCCCGAGGAGGTGGTCAGGTTAGTGATTTCAAGGTTGGTGGGGATGGTCGTCACGGCACTCCTAGTTCGCGCCATTCCTTACGGAGCTGGCAGCCCCAGCGGGCGGTGGCAGCCCGAACTCCACGCCTAAGGCGTCATTTGCCTTCTTTGTCGCCGGAATGTCTAGGTCTGAAATCAAAATCTTGTGCGAGCGATCGCCCGAGAAATCAAACAAGGTGTCGCCAACGATCGCATAGTTGACGACCTCCGAGCGATGTCCATCCTTAAAAATCAGCACGGTTTTTGGCTGTGCCACAACCGGCTCGGGAAGGTCGGGAGGCGCCTCGGGAACCAATCCTATTTCGGTATCCCCGCCTGCGTCATATTCGGAGTTGACGCCAGATTTCTGCTCCGGTTCTTCGACGACTCCGTCTGCGTTGAGTCGTCGTCTTCCGGTCCTGCCCGCGCGGGACGCCGAGAGTCTTCCAGTCTCCTCACCACCAGCTGGAGCCACAACACCGTCGTCTTGGGCCTCCGCGTCATCGGAATCGCCCTCATACGGAACCGCGTACGGGATGTAAACAGGCTCAGCCATGCCGCCTAGCTCGTCCCTTCGGTGACGGGAACCCCGACGTGCGCGATGTCCGGTAGCAACAGAAGGGTGCGGATAGGGAACGATCGGAGAAAAGCTGGAAGGGAAGAAGAAGCCGGCGCAGCACCCAAACGCAGCGCCAGTTCCGGGCATGCCCGCATTGGGCCGGACCGCGGAAAACCCGGCGTTCGTCCCTCCAATGCCTGAAGCGGGAACGCCGTGAAATTCCATCGCCGGAACACCCTGAACCTGAGCAAAAAGCGGCACAGCGAAAAGTAAGGAGGCGGCGCACGTCCATCGCGCGACGAGGGACCTCAATCGAACTGCCAGCCTCGCGGGTCTTTCGGGACAACGCATATACACGCCGGATTGCGAACTTCGCGCTTCAAACATTTCGCGGACAAACAGAAAGAGGAACTTGGGTCTCAAAACCATCAAGCTTCGAACAAGCTCGAAGCCTAAGCTATTAGAACCTGCGAGGAGCGCGAAAGTTGCGAAGAAAATTTTCAGGTTGGAATCGCACCGGAAAAACATCGCATTCAGGCAGCGTTGACCGGCGCGCGCGAATTGATCCGCCGCAATTCAAGAATCCGATGCCGCACGTACCCATCCTCAGTCAAATGCGCGGCCGCCGTCGCCTTGCGGCTGGTCGCGACCATCTGGTCAACCGGCCGCCGCTGAATGAATTGTGGATCAAGCTCCTGGCAGAATTCGCATCGTCGGCTGGAGCGCGTGTCAAAGCGTTTCATTACCTCAGCATCAATATGTTCCACGAAGCTTCTCCTGGAAGATGAGAACGGCTGGTTCGGGTTGCAAGGTCATAGTTCTGCAGAATATAGAGGATTGGGAAGGGTCTTTTTACTACAGGCGAGGAATCTAGGCAACCCCCTAAAAAAAACCATGTTTCATGCGCTCAAATGACGTCGAACTTCGCAAGACTGCGCGATCTGCGAGATCCCGCGTCCTCGGCGGCTTAAGATTTTGATCTTGGGTAATGGCCTCCCAGTAAACCAGATGAACGTCCCCGGACAGGCCGACTCCGGACAGGCCGACTAAAGATAAGCCTTCCAGAAAAAGTAAGCCGTCATGGCCGTCCCCACAATAATCACGAACGCTCGAATCCAGACCGGCGGTAATTTCAGCGAGTAGCGCGCCCCCAGATATCCGCCCAGGATCGCTCCCACAATCATCACCGTGCCTTGTTTCCAAACCACTGCGCCTTTGATGATGAAAGTAATTACGGCAACGCCGTTGATAATCCCACCCAGCACAACCTTCAACGCATTCATCGCGTGAATGTCGGTCATGCCAATCACCGCGAGCATTGCCAGATTCAGAATGCCGACGCCTCCGCCAAAATAGCCGCCATAGACGGAAACAATCAGCTCAAACACCGAAGCGAACACCAGGGTTGAAGTTGAAATGTCGCGCCCGAGGCCGCCGCCAGATTTCCCGAGGCGCGCGCCGAAAACAAATAGCAGCGTCGCTCCCAGCATGAGCCAGGGCAGCACGCGCAAAAAAGTTTGCGCCGGAGTGTGCAACAAGAGATAAGCCCCGGCAATTCCGCCAATCACGCTGGTGACGGCCAGAGGAACCATCACACGCCGCGAAATGTCGAGATGTTTGCGAAATGCACCGGTGCTGGCGGTGACGCCCACCCAGAGCGCGACAGTGTTAGTAGCGTTCGCCGGAATCGGTGCGACTCCGGCGAAGAGCAGCGCGGGAAACGCAATGAAACTGCCTCCTCCGGCGACGGCGTTCAACGCGCCGCCCAGCGCTCCTGCTACAAAAAGGAAGATGGCAATGTGAATCGGCAAGTATTAGGTTTTACCATGTCCACCCGCGCGTTGCGAGCCCGGATCGTTCGCTGAAAAGTCGACCACTAAGGCAGGAGTTACCACGGATGCTCATGAAACGATTCAGTCCGAGCTCACGAAAAGCCTGACCTACGGCTTTAGCGCGGTGATGGCCTCCGGAGCGCTCCCCGTTTTGAAACCTGAAACTTTGGTGAGGACTCCAGTTTCCTTGTCGATCTTGAAAGCCGTACCTGGCACATAAACAATGTCTCCGGAGGGATCGAAGGTGACTGCCGGCGGCAGGCCGCCTCCGAAGGGAGAACCCGGCACCAGCGAGAGCGTGCCGTTCTTGGGAGTTTCGCGTTGCACGACAATTCCTCCCATTTCTGCGATGACCACGAATTCTCCGTTCGGCGAAACGCTGATGCCATTTACAACGCTGTTATCTGGGCTCGCAAATGGCGAACCCGCAACGGCCGTGAGATCACCGTTCGTGCCGATCGAATATTCATATATCCCCGGTCCATACGGGGGTGCGGCCAGCAAGAATTTTCCGGAGGGAGTGATCGCCAATGCGCCAAAAGCGCTCCCAGAGTTGAAGGTCGTGCGGAAGGTCAGCGCGCTGGTGCTTGTGTCGCGATCGAAGATCAGGAGTCCCGCGGAGTCATTCGGATCCGATGCATACAAAACCGTGCCGTCATGTGAAAGGGCCAACGTCCCGATCGCCGATTGTTGCCCGAAGGGGACTTCAATCGGCGACAGGAAGGGCGACCCGTTGACGGGCGTCAGAGCTCCGGTCTTGCTTTCGTAGGCCGCGATCGCGCCGACTTTCGTATCTCCGAAGTCGATCAATGCCACGTACACGAATTTGCCGGTCGGATCTACAACAACACTCGATGGGCAATAGTCGGGCATTGTGACATCGTCAAGTTGCGACAGATCTCCGGTTGCGGGTGCGATGCCATAGCTGATCAACTGGGCAAATTCATTACCGCACGGTTCTCCCTGATACTGCAGTAGCAGCGACAAGTACAGGAAACGGCCGTTGCGGCTATGTGCGAACGGACCGGCCCCGACACCGGCAGGAAAGGGCGAGCCTTTGATTTTGGTAAGTTTCCCGGTAGCTGAATTGACGGAGAATCCGGAGACCGTGCCATCTCCAAAGTTAGACGTGAAGACGAATTCCTGGGTTCCTGCTGGCGACGGCTCGGCCTGTAAGGAAGTCGCCCAGATCAGCGCGAGAGCTACAATGCCAAGGGAAAAACACAGCAGGCGGTTGGATCCCATACAAACCTCCGTGCGGGAGAAAACACTGCCCCGTCAGAAGGTCGGAAAATCCTGTGAAACTCCTGCTCGTTCCTTCCTGGGCGCGGCCATCTGTGATGGTTCTCGCCGTGCGGGAGTTGTACACCAGTCCGCAATCCAGTCGGTGCCGCTCCGCGGCAACACTTCAATGATGATTTAGTGGCTGGCGCAGCCCGGCATCAAACATTGCCCCATAATCCAGATACTGTCCCGCCACATCCGGCTCCTCAATTTCCACCTTCTCGACCTTTTCGTTCTTATCAAACCGCGCCGTCAGCCGGGCATTCACGCCCGCAAAGTAAGTCGGCAGATTCAGCTTCTGATAGCGCGCCATCGCTTCATCCCGCACCGCTGGATCGAAGTGCACTCCATACTTCTCCACCAGCGTCTTGATTGCGTCGTAGTCGCCCTCCGCCTTGATGCGCATCAACTCGGCCAACAGCATGCCCACGCCCTTGCGCATCTTTTCGTAATCGGCGACGCGAACATAAGTCTTGCCGTCACGTTGGAACTGCTCAATCGATCCCGGAACCTCTGCGGCAATGTAATGAGCAATCAACTGCCGGTCGCGCTCGTGATCTTCCTCGATCGTGTCGCCCTTCGGAATCCGACTCAACTGCGTCAGCGCCACCGACGCCGCGCGATCGTACATCGCCTTGGCCACTTCATCTTGATTCGTAATCAGCCCCAGGTCCTTTAGCTTCGGATCCCACACGTTCCACAGCGCCATCAAATCCGCGCGGCCTTCCTCGAGTGTCGAAAAATATTCCTTTAGAAACGACTGTGCGCCCGTACTCACGCGCTCAGTCAGCTTGCCCGAACCATGCCCAATCACCTCGTGCATATCGACCAACAGGTCGTTCGCTTCGTCGCCATACTTCTGGGCGCGCTGCGCGGCGGCAGCATCCGGAGCGAATTCAGCGATCAATGACTTGCCGTTCGCTGTATTCAACGCGCGCATGCTCCCCGTAAAAATAAAATTCTTCGATCCATACTTCTCATGAATTTCATTTTCATTGGGTAGATTGTCGCCGATCGTGCCCACGCTGAAATCGCCAGTCTCGATCAATGTCTCCACCGCTTTCACCGAGACCGCCTTGAACGAGGTTCGCCGATACTGATCCAGCCACGGCGCCTTCGCCTCAAAATAAGCCGCGTTCTCCGCGAGCTTCGTAATCGCCGCCGTCGTTGGTTTATCCGTGATGGTCACGAAACTCTGCGAGCTGCCCTTCGCCCCGCGTGCGTCACGATAGATTTCGATGAACCCGTTATCAAAATCTACGGTCGCATTGTTCTGCACCCACGCAATTCCAAAAGCAACCCACTCCGAATATTCACCCGTCTCGTAATAGCGAATGAGATGGCTGATCGCCTCCGCCTGTTGCGGTTCGGCATAGGCGCGCGCTTTTTCCAGACACTCATTCGCCTTCTTCAAGAACGTCGCATACAGTCCGGGAGCAATCTTGCCATCCGGCGTGCCCGCGCGATAAACGAGTTCCGTCAGCGTGCCATTCGCTCCCCGCGCCACCCGCGAGTTCAGCGGATACTTCTCCTCAAAGCCCTTCAAATCTTCCAGGCTCAGCCCAGGATAAAACGTATTCGAGCTGGCCTGAATCACGTCCTTTCCACCCGACGGGCTCTTTGCCACTTCCATCGGCTCAAACGTCAGATCGAAAAATGGCTGGCGTAATTCGTCCACCTCGCGCTTCACTTCGGTGGCGGTCTCCAGCGGAGGCAAATCGGCGTATGAAGTCTTGAACCCGCCATTTGTCTGCGCCGATGCGGCCGCCCAGCGCAGGTCCGCAAAGGTAAAGCCCGGCAGAAATTTCTGCGACGTGATGTCGTTGTGATTGCCTCGGTTCGCCCAGAAGATCTTTGTGTAGTCTGCGATTCGGTCCCGCACCAGGGGATTGATTCCCTGGGAATGCGCCATGATCTCTTCGAGCATTCGCTTCTGCCGCAAGCCATAGGCCGAAAACTGATCGTAAATAATCGGATCAATCGCAATCGAAGCCTGCGTCAGCCAATAAGCCAGCGCCTGCTGCCGTGGAGTGAGCGACTGAAAGCTGGGCGCGCCCGGCCGAATGAAAGCGGTATCACCAACCCGCTCCACAACAACCGATTCCGCGGTCTTCGCGGCATTCCTCTGCTGACAAATTACCGGCACCGCAAAAAGAACAAGTAGAGTGGTGAACGCGCTAACCTTCATGAGTGCAGTTTTCTTCAAGACAAACCTCCCAAGCCTAACGTCGGCTCTCAAACCGAACTCCGCAGCCTATCACAGTAAGACTGCGCAACCGTCTGATTGTCACCGAAACGCGCGCATTTGGCGCTCCCCCAAGAACACGCCATGACAGCCGTTGCCCCCATGCTAAAATCAATCGTGCCCCTAACCGATGCTTCCTGACATCGAAAAACTGCTCGAACTCCAGATTGCGGATCAGGAGATCCGCAAACTCCAGGAGGAGATCGCCGAACTACCCAAGCGCATTGCCGCGATTGAACTAAAACTGGCTGGTACCCGCGCTCACCTCGAAAAGGCGCGTGCAGCGGCCAAAGCCGATGAGGCCAACAAGAAAAAGTTCGAATCCTCCATTCAGGACCTGCAAGGCAAAATTTCCAAATATCGCGACCAGTCGCTCGACGTAAAAACCAACGACCAATACAAAGCTCTGCTTCACGAGATCCAATTTTCCGAGCAGGAGATCCGCATCAACGAGGATCGCATCCTCGAGGTCATGGTCAACGTCGAAGCTCGCGAAAAAGATGTGAAGGCAGCCGAAGGCAAACTCAAGGCCGAGACCGCCGAGATCGAAAAAGAAAAAGAAGATGCGCACCGCGTTACTGCCGAAGATCAAAAGAAGCTGGCCGAGTGGAGCGCGAAGCGCGACGGTTTGCGTCGCGATGTTAATGAGGATCTCCTCCGCCACTACGAACGCGTAATGAAGTTCCGCCGCACTGGCCTCGCCGAAGTCATCGACCAGAAGTGCATGGGATGTCAGGTCCGGCTGCGGCCACAGCACTACAACGAAGTTTTCAACGGCCAGCAGATCGTCTACTGCGACTCGTGCCAGCGCGTGCTCTACTACAATCCCGCCAACGAGCCCAAGCCCGAGCAGGCCGTGGAAGCAGCCCATGCCCGGCGACGGGCCCGTCCCAAAACGGACGCGCCACAGGCCTGGTTTTATCGCCCCGATTACGGCGAAGCGGGCGAAGTTCTGCTTGTGTATACGAACAGCAATGGCACTGCCACGCGATCGATTTACGAGATGCTCTCCGGGCGCCAGATCGGAGAAGTGCTGACCCGTGAAGGTAATTACCGCCAGGCTTTTCCGGAAGATCTTAGCGACAGCGCCATTCGCCTGAACGGCCACTGGGATCAAGAAGAAATGGAAACGTGGGGAACTGAGATTCCGAGCAGCGCGCTCGACCTTCTCCACGTCGACCTGCGTTCTGCCCAACGCGATCACGCCAAAACCCACAAAGAGCACAAGCCACATTCCCCAGCCTCCGCCGAACATTCGGCCGCCAGTTAAGGCTTCCGGAAGCGATGGACTCGCGCGCGAATCCAAATCAACCAACCGAATCTCAAGTTTCAAACAAACAAAAACTAGCTCTTTGCGTCCTGCTGGCGGCGACCACCATTGCGGTTTACAGTCCCATTATGCGTGCGCCGTTTCTCAATTACGACGACGCCCTTCACGTAACCGAGAATTCGCACGTTCGCGCCGGTCTGACATGGAGCACGGTCCAATGGGCCTTTCGCAGCTCGGAAACGTCCGATTGGCATCCCATCACCTGGCTCTCGCACGCTCTCGATTGCCAGCTCTTCGGCCTAGGCCCGGCAGGTCCCCATGCGGTGAACCTGCTGCTGCACACGATTAACGCGGTTTTGCTTTTTCTAATCCTGGAGTCTGCCACCGGTTTCCTGTGGCGGAGTTTCGGCGTAGCTGCTCTCTTTGCATTGCATCCGATTAATGTCGAATCCGTGGCTTGGATTTCCGAAAGAAAAGATGTCCTCAGCATGCTTTTCTTTCTCCTCGCACTTGCTGCCTATGGTTGGTACGTGCGCCGTCCAAGCGTTGGGCGGTATCTTGCCGTCACAATAGCGTATGCATTTGCGCTGATGAGCAAGGCGCAAGTTATCACTTTTCCGTTCGCTCTTCTGCTCCTCGACTACTGGCCGCTGTACCGCTTGGCTCCGCTTGAGGTAGCTGACGGGAAGCGATCCGAAGAGAGTCAGAATGTCCTCCCGACGAAATCATTCGTCAGACTGCTAGTGGAAAAAATCCCGTGGATCGCTCTTTCAGCCGCGAGTGCCGTCATCACGATGAGAGTCGAAGCCGAGGCAATGCAGGCGAAGTATCCGCTTTGGGTGCGTCTGGCGAATGCCGCCCACGCGTACGCGAAATACATCGAGAAGGCAGTTTGGCCTCTCCATCTTGCGCCGCTCTATCCTCATCCCGGCCTGTCCATCAACGTCATCGCATCAATCGTCTCGGCGATTGCCATTTTGAGTGTGTCTCTTCTCGTGCTCGTGTTTCGACGGCATCGCCCATTTTTTATCGGATGGTTCTGGTTCCTCGGAACTCTGGTGCCGATGATCGGACTCGTCCAAATCAGCATTCACTCGATGGCGGATCGTTACGCTTATATTCCGATGCTGGGAATCTTCCTAGTCATCGCCTGGTGCGCGGGCGATCTCGTGGAAAAATGGCATCTTCCCCAAAGCGTTCCCATCACCGCCTCTGCGGTTGTGCTGGTTGCGCTCGGAATCATGCTCTCCCTGCAAGTCGGTTTTTGGGGCGACAATGTCACGCTTTGGACGCATACGCTCGCAATCACGCAACAGAATTACACAGCGGAAGACATGCTGGCTTCCGCATTACTCGCGGAAGGGAAAATTGAAGAAGGCATTCCGCATCTGAGGCAAGCGCTTCTTTACTATCCCAATGACGCGATGGCAACCCTGAATCTGGCAACCTACGATCAGATGCGCGGCGATTATTCCTCCGCTCTCGAAGGCTATTCCAAGGTTCCGCGCTATACGAAGAACGCCGGCTTCATTGCGCAGGCTCTCATTAACAGCGGCTATGCCCACATGTCGCTGAGGGAGTATGAAAAAGCGACCCAGGATTTCATAACAGTGCTTGAAGCACAGCCTGAGAACGCAGCAGCCTGGCGCGGACTGGGACTAGCGGAACAAAGAGGCGGCCATCTGGCGCAAGCAATCCCGCACTACCAGCACACGACGGAACTGGAGCCCACCGGCACCAACTATCTGCTATTGGCGCAGGCCTGCGAGCAAGCCGGACAAACCGATGCAGCCCGCACCGCGCAATCCCGAGCCGCTGCTGTCAGCGCGAATCTCAATGACGATAGCGCAACAGTTCAGACGTTGCTGACGCAGTGAGTTAGTCTCACTCTTCCACCGCCTGTGCATTCAATTCCTGGGCGGGTTCGCCCCCTGCCATTCCCTGCGCGATGATCAGGCGTCGCGCCTCTACGCGCATCTCCGGCAGAGCGCGTCCAAACCAGATGGCGCCCATCACACAAGCGACTCCACCAACCGCAACTGTAATGGGCGCGCCGACGCGATGAGCGAGCGCTCCCCCAAACAGCGCGCCAAACGGCGCCAGCCCCATGAACGCCATTGAGTACAAAGCCATCACTCGCCCGCGGAGTTCGTTCGGGACCATGGTCTGAATCAGCGTATTCGAACATGCCATTTGCAACATCATGGAATAACCGGCAGGGAACAGCAGCACGACGGATAGCCAGAACAGTTTCGAAAACGAGAACAGCACCAGGCTGATGCCAAACATCGCGCACGTTGTCGTCACCCAGCGCCCCAGTCCCTTGACTCCGGTTTTTGCGGCTAGCGTCAACGCGCCAAACAGGGCGCCCACGCCGGTTGCGCCCATCAGAATGCCCAGCCCGCGCGCTCCGCCATGCAAAATCTTGTCGGCAAAAATTGGCATCAGCACGGTATACGGCATGCCCACCAAACTGACGAGCGCAAGCAGGATGAGCAGTGTGCGGATGATTCGCGTCTCGCCGACCCATCGAAAGCCTTCGACGATGTCTTCGATCGGCGAGCCCGTCCCCGCAAGCCGCGGACAATGCACGTGCATCAAAAACAAACCCACAATCACCGCGACGTAGCTGATCGCGTTTACGCCAAAGCACCAGCCCTCGCCAATCCGCGATACCAGAATCCCCGCCACTGCCGGCCCAATCACGCGCGCCCCGTTGAACATCGAGGAATTCAGCGCGATCGCATTCATCAGGTCTTCTTTTCCAACCATGTCCACCAAAAATGCCTGACGGCCCGGAATATCAAACGCGTTCACCACGCCGAGCAGCGCTGCCAGAACAAAAATGTGCCACACCTGCACCCGCCCGCTCAGAGTAAGCCATGCCAGAATCCCAGCCAGGATCATCGACGCTGTCTGGGTAGCAATCACCAGACGTTGCCGGTTCACCCGGTCTGCAGTGATCCCCCCAATTGGCGCCACCAAAAAGACAGGGAACTGGCTGGAAAAGCCCACCGCCCCCAGCAGCAGCGCCGACCCGGTTAGCCGATACACAAGCCACGCCTGAGCCACGCTTTGCATCCAAGTGCCGATGAGCGAAATCAGTTGCCCGCCGAAAAAGAGCTGGAAATTCCGATGGCGCAAGGCCCGCAGAGTCGTTGCAAACCGTGACGGTACAGGCTTGGTGAAAGATGTTTCGTCAACAACTGGTTCGTTAACAGGGATATTCGTCGCGGTCACTGTAATAAAACCTTGTCATATCTATCGGATGAGAGCAACTATCCGAAAGTTGTGGACAATCGGTTCAAATTGGTCGTGTCTCAGCGGCGCACGTTTACTTGTTTATCAGATTTCCACAGGCCAAAGATGTCACTGACTTGCAACTTCCCGAGCGTCGCAATTCAGGATAGAGTGAATCGCTGATACTTCTCCGATGATCGACCTGTAATGATCGAACTGCAATGACCGAACTGCAATGACCGACCACCAATGACCGACACTGCCCCAAACCGTCTCGAACGCCGCAGCGCACAGCGCTTCGAAGTGCTACTGTCTCTGGCGGTTCACTTTGATGGGCGCATGATCCCGGCCTTCACGCAAAACTTGAGCGGGCGTGGCATCTTCCTTTATGCGGAGGCGGCCATCCCCGATGGCGCTGCCGTCGAATTGGTCTTTGCCATGCCGTCCGAAATCACGCTCGGCGAGAGCATGCCCGTTCGTTGCCGCGGTCGTGTTCTGCGTGCCGCATGCCCCCAGCCCGGCCAGCGCAACGGTATTGCCGTGCAGCTCGAGTCCTACGAGTACCTGCCTGCGGATGAATTTCTTCCGATTCCTCATGTGGTGCGGGCCTCCGTGCCATCGCCCGAGGAAGTGCCGCGGCCCGTATCCCGCTGAAACCTCCTTTATTTCCCCTGACTTCCCAATCCTGACCTTTCTGCCTTACAATTGTCCGCAACCAGCAGTGCGGCCTTCTAGCGTTTATCGGAGCCAGCGCCTACTCCGACGCTCCTTTCGATTGCCGATTACGAAGGTCATTTGGTTCCGACGCAGGAAGTTCGTAACATGACCTTGAACCCTGAGAATCGACTCATGCACGGAATCGCAGTCGCCGTCCTCACCGAGGACCGCGAACAATCCGTCATCCTGAACACCCGTGTCGAAAGCACTCATCTTGCTCGTACTGTGATGAGTCAGACCGGCTTCCCGCTGGGACCGGGCGACGCCATCCTGCGTCAACTGCAAGACCAGCGCGCCGAAGTAGTTCTCGTGGAGATCGACCCGCGCAACCCGCAACGCGCCATACGCACCATCGAACTTATCCACGCCAGCATTCCTGATGTCACCATCTTCGCCGTCGGCGAAATGAACCAGCCGACTATCATCGTCTCTGCCATGCGTGCTGGCGCCCGCGAGTTCGTCGATCGTGCTGCTAGCCATGAAGCTCTGATCGAAGCCTTTGCCCGCTTTACCGCCTCGCTGAGCCGCGCCCAGCGCAGTTCCAGCAAGGCGCGTGTCTTCACGTTCCTAAATGCGAAGGGCGGAGCCGGAGCCACGACTACGGCCGTTAATACCGCCGTTGCCTTGCAGGAAGTTCACGGGCGCGTTGTATTAGTCGACTTCGCGCCCATCGGACACGCCGCCCTTCAGCTCAACCTGCGTCCGCAATTCACCATCGTCGACGCGCTGCAAAACCTGCACCGCATGGATCTCTCGCTGCTCGACGGCCTGATGACACCCTATCGCGACGGCCTCCATTTGCTGGCCGGAGCGCAGCAACCGAACATGGCTGTTCCTACCGCCGCCGAACTGGCGCGCCTCTTCGACCTGCTCGTGAGCCAATACCATTTTGTAGTGCTCGACTGTTCCGGCCGCATGGATGGCACAATCCAAAACATATGCGACCTGTCGAATGCCGTGCTGCTGGTCGCCCAGACTGACGTAGTCTCTCTCTGGAGCGCCGGACGCATTAATACTTTCCTGCAAGAAGGGGCGGGCCGTGACCGGCTTCGCATCGTCCTGAATCGGTACAAAAAAATTCCCGGCTTCACCGACGAAGACGTTGAAAAGGCCACCAGCTGCAAAGTTCTCTGGAAAGTCCCAAACAACTACCAGGTCATCGGCCCTGCCATCGACAAGGGAAGCCCGGTAGCGCTACAGGGAAATCACGAGGTTGGCCGGTCCTATCAAGGCCTGGCTGCGGAACTGGCCGGAGCCAGTGTTCCAGCCGAAGGCTCACTCTCACTGACCTATCAGCACGACAAGGGCGACGCGAAAAAGCGTCCCGCCGGCCAGTTGCTGGTCTCACCAATCCGCGCAGGACAATAAAGCAATTGCAGAAGTTAGAGGTCAGATTGCAGAAGTAAAGGCAACCTGGCGCGATTCGGGCTTTATTTCTGCAATCTGACCACTGCAATCTGCAATCGTTTTCCCCCGTTTGCTAGAATCAGTGTTCGCATGTCTCTCAATAGCTCGGCAAATTCTGAATGACGACTCCCCCTAAAAAGCGCGTCCTCAGCGGAATGCGCTCCACCGGCAAGCTCCACCTCGGCAATTATGTCGGCGCGCTCCAAAACTGGGTCCGGATGCAGGACGAATACGACTGCTTCTTCTTCATCGCCGACTGGCATGCCCTCACCACCGACTACGCCGACACCTCGCACGTAAAAGAAAACTCCGTCGAAGTCCTGCTCGACTGGCTAGCCGCCGGCCTTGATCCCGAACGGTGCGTGATGTTTATCCAGTCGCATGTCCCGGCGCATGCCGAACTTCACCTGCTGCTTTCGATGATCACGCCCTTGGGCTGGCTGGAGCGCGTGCCGACCTACAAAGAGCAAAAAGAAAACATCAAAGAGAAAGATCTTGGCACCTACGGATTCCTCGGTTATCCGGTCCTGCAATCGGCTGACATCCTGATCTACAAGGCTGATGTCGTCCCCGTCGGCGAAGATCAGGTTGCGCACATCGAGTTGACTCGTGAGATCGCACGACGGTTCAATCAGTTTTACCCAATAACTGTCGAAACCTCAGAATTAACTCCAGCTCAGCGAGTATGGTGCGCATCCAGATACGGCTCAGTTATTGAAAAGACCGCCTATGTGGTAGAGCCCGTTTTCCCCGAACCCCAGTCCCTGCTGACCCCTACGCCCAAGCTTCCCGGCACCGATGGCCGCAAAATGTCGAAGTCCTACGGCAACGCCATCATGCTCAGCGATCCCGAGCCCGTCGTCCGCCAGAAACTGAAGACTATGGTCACCGACCCGGCCCGTGTCCGCCGCACCGATCCTGGCAATCCCGACCTCTGCCCGGTAGGCGATCTGCACAAGATATTCAGCAGCAAGGAAACGATGGCCAGGGTCAACAACGGCTGCCGCTCCGCCGGAATCGGCTGTATCGAGTGCAAAGGCTGGGCCGCCGACGCGCTCGTGCAGGTTCTCAACCCCATGCAGGAGCGCCGTCAAAAATACGCAGACAATCCGCGCCTCGCCTGGGATATTCTGGAAGCAGGCTCCGCCCGTGCTCGGGACGCAGCCGGTGCCACCATGAACGAAGTTCGCGATGCGATGAGCATGTCGCTCGATTATGAGGCGCCAAAAGTTGCTGCGAAGTGAGTCAGCACGAAGCGAGTCAGAATGGTGAGTGAGAACGAAGTGACCGATACGAAGTGACCGAACTACGCCAATCCGTCGAAGCAATGGACGCGGCCCAACCGCAGGTGAACCCACCGGCAGCGAAGGCGCCAGCAAAGAAAATCAGCGACTTCCCCTTTGCCGTGGACCTTGGCCAAGTCTACGAAGGTCCACTCGACCTGCTGCTCGACCTGATCCGCAAGCAGGACATCGATATCTATGACATCCCCATCGCGAAGATCACAGCGCAATACCTGACCTATGTCGAGCGCATCCGCGAACTCGACGTCAATGTGGCCAGCGAATTCATCTACATGGCCGCGGTGCTGATTCACATCAAGTCGAAGATGCTACTGCCCCGCGATCCGCTCGCCGCTGCTGATGCGCAGGAAGACCCGCGCAACGAACTGGTCAATCGCTTGCTCGAGCACGAAAAGTTCAAGTCCGCCGCGCAAATGCTCCAACAGAAGCAGCAGATAGAAGACGCGGTCCTAAGCAATCCCGCAATCCGCCACTTCATGGACGCCGAGGGCACCGAGCCGGAAATGGCGGTCGACGTAATCGACCTGGTCAAAACGTTCCAGCAGATTCTTGACCGCGCTCGCTCGCGCCCAATTCTCAATGTCGACGAGGAAACGGTCACCGTCGGCCAGATGATTCAGTATCTGCATCGCCGCCTCTCGCTGGAAGATCGGCCGATTCGCCTGAAGCAAATGTTACGCACCATGCCGTCGCGACAAGCGTTGGTGTGCATGTTCCTCGCGTTGTTAGAACTCGTGCGCCTGCAAGCAATTCAGGTGAGGCAAGATCACGTTTTCGGCGAGGTGCTGGTTCGCAGGCACACGCACTTCCAGGAAGTAATGACGGAACAAGCGGCCGTGCGAGATGATTGGAAATGAAAAGTTCTCAGTCGTCAGTTTTCAGTAGATGCCAATGTCTATTGGCCGTTCTGAGAACTGACGACTGACAACTGACAACTTATTTATGCCCCTCAAACCCCAACTCGAAGCCATAATCTACGCAGCGGAAATCCCCATCACCATTGATCAAATCATCCCGCTCGTGAAAGATTCAGTCTTGTCCGAATCACCGGAAATCGACGCCGCCGAGATCCGCTCGCGCGTCCGTGCCGCCATCGAAGAGATCATTGCCGACTACTCCAACTCTGCTCACGGCATCGAAATTCGCCAGATTGCCGGTGGCTATCGCATGTCCACCAAGCCCGAGCAGCATGATGTTGTTCGTGCTTTCGCCAAGAGCCTGAAGTCCCCCTCGCGCCTGTCGATGCCGGCGCTCGAAACTCTTGCCGTCATCGCCTACAAGCAGCCAGTCACTGTGCCGGAAATCAGCGAAATCCGGGGCGTGGATTCCGGTGGGGTAATTGCCACTCTCCTCGACCGTAAGCTCATAACGACGGTTGGCCGCAAGGCAGTGATCGGCCGCCCGATCCTTTACAAAACCAGCAAAGATTTTCTCCTCCGCTTCGGTCTCAAAGACATCCACGAACTCCCCAGCATGGAGGAATTCGAAAAGCTCCTGGCCGAGTCCTTCCAGGGCGATCTGTTGCAGGCTGAAGGCGCGCCCGCGGAGAGCACGCGCTCGGAAGCAGAAGAATCATTTACCTCCGACCACGAAAACGACTCGACCAGCAATGTAATCAGCATCGACGAGCATTCCAATCGTCTCCCAGAAGCTCAGAACCACCCAAGCGACGAAGTCCACACCGAAGAACATGCGCCCGCCGAAGCTCCGGCGACCGCCGAGCTAAAGTAGTCATGTCCGCCGAGCGTCTCCAAAAAATCATCGCCGCCGCCGGAGTAGCCTCACGGCGCAAGGCAGAAGCCCTAATCACCGCCGGCCGAGTGCTCGTCAACGGCCAGCCCGTAACCGAACTCGGCAGCAAAGCCGATCCCGAAAACGACCACATCCGTGTCGACGGCAAACTCCTGCACGCGCCCGAGCACTTCTCCTACATCGTCCTCAACAAGCCGAAGGGCTATGTCACCACAGTGAGCGATCCCGAACATCGCCCCACGGTCATGGATCTGGTAAAGAGTGTCAAAGGCCGCGTTTATCCGGTGGGGCGTTTGGACTGGGCCAGCGAAGGCCTGTTGCTCCTGACCAATGACGGTGCGCTCGCGAACTCTCTGATGAAAGCCGCGTCTCACGTAGCCAAGAAGTATGTTGTGAAAGTTGCGGGTGTCCCCGACGAAGCGAAGCTCGACAAATTGCGCGGTGGCGTCTCCATCGCCGAAAAAGGTGGACGCCGAGTTCGCACCGCCCCGGCGCAAATAAAACTGATTCGCGAAGGCGACAATCCCTGGCTCGAAGTAACGATTATCGAAGGCCGCAATCGTCAGGTCCGCAAAATGTTCGAAGAGGTAGGACACCACGTAGAAAAAATCCGCCGCGTGCAATACGGCCCGCTGATGCTGGACGTCCCACCAGGAGAGTTCCGCAGCCTTACGTTCGAAGAAGTCGCCAAATTGAAATCGGCCGCTTCGGGCTCAAGATCGCCGAAGCCGTTCCGCCCTTCCGCTTCGATGCCAGATCCAAAGCCGTCCAGTGTGGCAAAGCCTACGTTTATCCCCCGGCCTGCTTTCACCAAAAAGCCAACGTTCACTCCACGACCGGGAGTCGCCAAAGGGCCAACTTCCCCGCGAGGGTTCAAGGCTAACGAAAAGCCGACTTTCACCCCAAAGCCCGCGTTCGGCAAAAAGCCAATCGTCACTACGAAGCCAGTGTTCGCCAAGAGACCGAAGTTCACACCGAGACCAGTATCAGCGAAGAGGCCGACCTCGACGCAAGGGTCCACAGGTAACCCAGAGTCCACTTTCGGTCAAAGGTCAACGCACCAAAAACCAACTTTCGCCGGAAACTCATCTCGCACCCGAAAGCCACGCGATCAAAAGTCGGTGAGCTTCAAAAAACCCACGCGCTTTCAAAGACCCAAACGCAAAAGCAGCTAGCGTTTCCCTTCCGGAATCATCGGAAGCCGCGACGCGCCGTACAATCCAGCATCGCTTCCCAGCAGCGCGAGAGTAATGATCGTCTTATTGCCGGACGTCCCTTCGACATGCGCCGAAGCGCCATGATGGTTCGCCAGAGGATCAGCTGGAGCCGTAGCGGCATACACCATTGAGCGATCACGCAGCTCTTCAAATATCGATGGCGAAAACGCCTCCCATGCGCTCGAAACGCCGCCACCAATCACGTAGATCGGCAGGTTCAGCGAATTCACCATCGACGAGAGCACGATGCCCAGACACCGCCCCACGCGCCGGTAAATTTGCCGCGCATCTTCGTCTCCCTGAATCGCCAGGTTGTAAATAGACTTCGCGCTGAACTCCGCGTCCGAGTGCGCCGCCCGCGCCAGGTCAGAACTCTTGTCGGCGGCGATAGTTTCCTTCGCCATCCGCACAATCGCCGTTGCCGACGCGTATTGTTCGAGGCATCCGCGATTTCCGCACCCGCAAGGATGTCCTTCGGGTTCAACCGTCGTGTGTCCAAACTCGCCCGCCATGCCGTTCATCCCGTGCCAGATCGAGCCGCGCAGAATTAGACCTCCGCCGACTCCAGTGCCGAGCGTCAGCATGGCCATGTCGTCGTAATCCCTGGCTGCGCCGAGCCATTTTTCACCTAGCGCAGCGACATTAGCGTCATTCTCTAAAATCACAACTGTTTTCAGTCGCTGCTCAATCTCAGCGCGTACTGGATAATCTGTCCAACCCGGCAAATTCGGCGACTCGCGCAGCATTCCGCTTTGCATGTCAATGATTCCCGGCACGCCGATGCCGATCCCCATCAGCGTCGCGGAATTACGGTACTTGTCCTGTAAATTCTCGATTGCGTTGCACATGTCGCCGACGACGTGTTCGCGTCCCAAAGAGACCTTCGTGCCAAGGGTAACTTTTTCGATGAGAGTCCCTTGATCGTCCACGGCAGCGATCCGTAAATTTGTGCCGCCGAGATCGACGCCGATTGCGAAATTCTTCATTCGATGAGCCACCTCAATTTTGATCAGATAACCGCCAAAGTCGTAACCGCAAGGTGCACGGAGAAGCCCAAAAGCTTATCAGAAAGCGTGATTCTATTTCTGACACTTCGGGCAATAATGACTGCTGCGTCCCGTCAGCACAATTCGACGGACTGGCATTTTGCATACCTGGCACGCTTCGCCCTCGCGTCCATACACGCGATGCTGCAATTGAAAAAAGCCCTCTTCGCCATCCGCATCCACGTAATCGGAGATCGAAGAGCCTCCGAGCGCAATCGCCTCGCGCAACACGTCGCGTACGGCCTGATACAGCTTTCCTAACTGCTCGCGCGTAATCGTCGATGCTCGCCGACGCGGACGAATTCCGGCCCGAAACAAAGATTCATCGGCGTAAATGTTTCCGACTCCGCGCACCAGCTTCTGATTCAAGAGCGCGCTCTTGATCGGAGTCTTGCGTCCGCGAAAGAGCGCAACGAAATCTTCTTCGCTCACCTCGAGCGGTTCAACTCCACCGGGGTCGAATGCGGAGGCATGAACGCTGAGCTTGCCAAACATCCGCGGATCGATAAAGCGTAGCTCGCGCCCCGAAGCGAGGGTCGCGACCAGATGCGTATGCTTGGCGATTTCCGCGTCCGGCTCGCAAACCACCATGCGCCCCGTCATCCCAAGATGAACCACCCAATGCGGCGCCGGATCGAGTTCTGCGGCGGTGCTCTTCTTTCGCCCCTCCGGGGCTTGCTTTTTTTCTGCTCCCAACCCACGGCTTGCGCCGGGGGCTGAACTCTTGCGCCGCTCCGCGGCTCCATCCTTCTTGACGGTTGCATGCTGCTTGGAGGCTGCATGCTGCTCTCCGGTTGCACTGGCGCTCTCCGATGGCCTCTGGAGTTCGAAGACGATGTGCTTACCGGCTCGATGGACGCTGGCGATGCGCGCGCCTTCGAGGATCTTCACGATTGCGCTGGCCGGAGACTTTAGCGGCTGTGGACGCGAACCGATCCAGACGGACGTGATCGTGTCGCCGACAACGCGGCGCGCCAGGCCGCGCACGATGGTTTCAACTTCAGGAAGCTCGGGCACGGAATCAGGATACAAGATAAAATGCGAGCGAAGAATTCAGCGCCGCTTGCTCGTCCACAGCGCAATTCGGTATCCTTATTCGTACACACCAAGCTCCGCCGGTCTTCTGTCAGCAGTCAGTCTTCCAGTGCATCCGTCCGCGGCGCAACCGGTGTGTGTGAATCGGTTTCCAGGGGGCGGTACGACAGCCGCAATTTCAAACGGAGTAAGAGTGGCCGGAGATAATTTGACGCGAGGCAGAACGGCGGTCATCGTTGGAGCGCAGTGGGGCGACGAAGGCAAAGGCAAAATCGTCGACGTCCTCACGCAGACTTTCGAAATCGTCGCGCGCTACGCCGGCGGCCACAACGCTGGACACACCGTCATCATCAAGGGAAAAAAATTTATTCTGCAGCTTGTGCCGGGAGGGATTCTTCGGCCGGAGTGCATTAGCGTTATCGGCAACGGAGTGGTGCTGGATCCGATGGCGTTTCTCAAAGAAGTTGCTTCGTTGCACGACGCGGGCGTCAAAGTGGACGGCAATCTTTTCGTCTCGAATCGCGCGCAGGTCATTCTGCCTTACCACCGCATGATGGAACTCGGCTCGGAGAACGCTCCCGGTCGCGTAAAGATTGGCACGACCTCCCGCGGCATCGGCCCCGCTTACGAAGACAAGATGGGCCGCCGCGGCCTGCGCGTCGCCGACCTGCTCGACACGGCGCTGCTGCGCACGCATATTGAGAATGCCTGCCGCGAGAAGAACATGATTGCGCATGCGCTCTTCAATTCCGACCCACTCGATGCCGACAAGATGTTTCGCGAGTACGCCGCAGCGGCGGAGCAGATCGCTCCCTTCGTGCGCGACACTGCGCTGCTTCTGAACCGCGCGCTGGGGGAAGGGAAGTCGATCGTCTTCGAAGGCGCACAAGGCACCATGCTCGACATCGACCACGGCACCTATCCGTTCGTGACCTCGTCGAGCGCCACGTCCGGAGGCGCCGCGATCGGAACCGGCGTTCCTCCAACCTCGATCGACACTGTCATCGGCATCACTAAAGCCTATTGCACGCGCGTTGGCGGCGGCCCGTTTCCAACCGAACTGCTCGGCACCGAAGGCGAAGATCTCCGCAAACGCGGCAACGAATTTGGCGCCGTCACGGGACGCCCGCGCCGCACCGGTTGGCTCGATTTGCCTCAACTCCGTTACGCTGGCATGATTAATGGCATTTCCTGGTGGGTGGTCACTAAGCTCGACGTGCTCGACCACTTGACTGAGATTCCGGTGTGCGTGGGATATAGGATCGACGGAAAAGAAACTGACGAGATGCCGTCGCAGGCGTGCGGCTACGAAAAAATCGAATGCATCTATCGCAAGATGCCGGGCTGGGCCACTCCGACGAACAAAGTGAAGACGTTTGACGGACTGCCCAAAGCGGCGCGCGAATATTTGGCGTTCATTGAAAAAGAAACGGGAGCGCGAGTAGGCTTGATTTCGACCGGGCCGGATCGGGCAGAGACGATTTTGGTGGATGATTTTGTGGGAGAGTTGGAGCTCAAAGCGAATTGAACCATTGAGTCATTTAATCATTTTAATTATTGAGTCATCGAAGGCCTTCGGGAAGGTAGCGCGCCAGGATTTTCAATGACTAAATGACTGAATGCTTCAATGACTAAATAGATCAACGGAGCGACGGATGGTAGTGCTGGCAGTAACCTGGATAGCCAAGACGGGACGCGAGTCCGAAACAGCCGCAATCTTCGAAAAACTCCAAGCCGAATCGCGCAAAGAGCCGGGCTGCGCCATGTATCAGGTCCACAAGCACAAGACCGACCCGCGCCGCTTCTTCCTCTACGAGCAGTACAAGGACGATGCCGCGCTCGAAGCGCATCGCACGGCACCACACTTCCTCCAAATGGCAAAGAAAGATTTGCCCAAGGTGGCTGACCGGACCGAGGGACATCTGTTTGAGCCGCTAGGGTAGGAGTGGAGTTCTCAGTTTCTTATGCCTTATCCGCCATCAATACGCCGCCGGAAGCATAGCTTTCCTTCGACAGCTCGACAAACGTGACTACGATCGCCTCGCGCTTGGCGCCCGCTTCCTCGACCATCGTGTCAGTAATGCGCTTCGCGATCTTCCGTTTCTGATCCGCCGTACGGCCCTGGAGCATGGTGACTTGAACGAGAGGCATCGGATTCTCCCAGCGTCGAGTTTCGAGTCACTAGCTTCGAACAAGCGATTTGTGATCGCTCGTAACTCGCGGCCAGGGCTCGCGACTTCTACTGCGCCAATTCATACCCGGCAAAAAAGAAACTCAACTCAAAGCGCGCCGTCTCATCTGCATCCGAGCCATGAATCGCGTTATGCTCAATGCTGCTTGCCCACTTCTTGCGGATCGTTCCTTCTTCGGCGTTAGCGGGGTTGGTCGCGCCCATTAGTTTGCGCAGATCGGCAATGGCATTTTCTTTCTCGAGCGCCAGCGCCACGATCGGCCCGCTCGACATAAACTGCGTCAGCGAGTTATAAAATGGCCGGCTCGCATGGACGGCATAGAACTGCTCCGCCTGGTGCTGGGATATTTCCAGCATCTTCATGGCTAGAAGGTGGAAGCCGTTCTTTTCGAACTGCTCAATGATGTCTCCGACAGCGTTTTTCTTCACCGCGTCGGGCTTGATGATTGTGAGAGTGCGTTGCAATGTTTTCATGAATTAGTCGTCAGTCCTCGGTCGTTAGTCGTTAGCAAAACTCTTCGGGATACGATTCAGCTTTTCCCTATGTTCCTCTGTGGTTAAGGGTTTTCTGCGGACACCGGCACAACGCTACGCGCCGACTTTCGCACCCAACGCGGCCGCTAGTGTCTCCCCAATGTCGGCAGGAGATTTCGCGACCTTCAAGCCAGCCTTCTCCATCGCTGCAATTTTTTCAGCAGCCGTACCCTTGCCGCCGGAAATGATCGCGCCCGCATGTCCCATGCGCCGTCCCGGAGGCGCCGTCTGGCCGGCTATAAATCCCACCACCGGTTTCTTCATATGGAACTTGACGTATTCCGCCGCAGTCTCCTCCGCATTGCCGCCGATTTCGCCGATCATGATCACGGCTTCAGTCTGCGGATCGCGATTGAATAACTCCAGCGCATCGACAAAATTCGTGCCAATAATCGGATCGCCGCCAATGCCGATTGCCGTCGACTGCCCAATCCCGCGCTGTGTGAGTTGATGCACCGCTTCATAAGTCAGCGTGCCCGAGCGCGACACGATTCCGACGTTGCCTTCTTTATGAATATGCCCCGGCATGATTCCGATCTTGCACTTGCCCGGAGAAATAATTCCGGGACAGTTCGGCCCGATCAGCCGCGACCGCCGATTCTGCAGAAACTCCCACGCGCGGACCATGTCTAGGGTCGGAATGCCCTCCGTGATGCAGACAATCAGTTCGATCTCCGCATCCGCGGCTTCCATGATGGCGTCAGCCGCAAACGGAGGCGGAACAAAAATCATGGTCGCATTGGCGCCGGTCTTGTCGACCGCTTCCTGCATGGTATTGAAAATCGGCCAGCCTTCATGCGTAGTACCACCCTTGCCAGGCGTCACGCCGCCGACAACCTGTGTGCCGTAGGCCGCACAGGCTTTTGCATGAAACGTGCCTTCACGCCCCGTCAAACCTTGAACGATCAACCGAGTTCGTTTATCTGCCAAAATTGCCATATTAGTGACTCTCTTTCAACATCCGCCATTCGCTCTTCATCGTTTGCGATTCGCTTCGCGATCCGCCGACGCCTTGGACCGTAGCGCCGGCGTCTCGCCGGCTGTCGCGGGGCGTCCCGCCAGCGCACCGCAAATCCCTACGTGCCCTTCGCCGCCGCCACAACTTTATCCGCCGCGTCTTTCATCGTCTGCGCAATGACAAAATTCAACCCCGACTCCTTCAGAATCCGGCGGCCCTCTTCAACGTTGGTACCCTCCAACCGCAGCACGACTGGCAGTTGAATATTAGTTTTCTTCGCCGCCTCGACTACGCCAGTCGCCAGCATGTCCACACGCAGAATCCCACCAAAAATATTGATCAACACGGCCCGCACGCTTTTGTCGCTAAGCAAAATTTCAAACGCATGAGCTACCTGCTCAGCGTTCGCGCCGCCGCCCACATCCAAAAAATTCGCCGGCATGCCGCCCGCATACTTGATGATGTCCATGGTCGCCATCGCGAGGCCCGCTCCGTTCACCATGCAGCCCACATTGCCGTCAAGCTTGATGTAATTGAGGTTGTATTTTGAAGCCTCGACCTCCAGCGGATCTTCCTCGGTAACGTCGCGCAGTTCACGCAAGTCCGTGTGACGGAATAGCGCGTTGTCGTCGAAAGTCAGCTTCGCATCGAGCGCGAACAGCCGCCCATCGCTGCAACTCACAAAGGGATTGATCTCTACCAGCGACGAGTCCGTATCAAGAAAAGCCCGATAAAGACCAGTCAGGAACTGCACCGCCGCGTTGATCTGCGGACCCTTGAGCCCGAGCGCAAATGCAATCTTCCGAGCCTGAAAAGGCTCCAGACCCATCCCCGGATCGACGTACTGTTTCAAAATCTCATCAGGGCGCTCGGCCGCAACCTGCTCGATGTCCATGCCGCCCGCCGCCGATGCCATAAACACGGGCTTGCCTTCGCCGCGATCGACAAGAATTCCGAGATAGAGTTCCTTCTCGATCGGCAGCGTTTCTTCGATCAAAAGTCGACGCACGACGCGGCCTTCCGGCCCGGTCTGGTGCGTGACCAGTGTCATCCCCAGAATCTTGCCGGCCCAGTCGCCGGCCTCGGCCAGCGACTTCGCAATTTTCACGCCGCCGCCCTTGCCGCGTCCGCCGGCATGAATTTGCGCCTTCACCACCACGCCCGTTGCGCCCGCATCAAACAACTCTTTCGCGGCCGCCTCGGCCTCTTCGCGCGAAGTTGCCATCGCGCCCCGCGGCACGGCGACGCCATACTTCTTCAAAATCGCTTTTGCTTGATATTCATGAATTTTCATAATGATTCAGAACCGTCTTTGGCCATCTGTCGTTCGCCCGGTCGTCTGTATTGATGGCGACCCGAACCGCAGTCGTCTTGTGAACATCTGCGAGGACCTGCTTACGGCGCAATCAACTTGCAGCAAACTGTTGATTCTATAAGACGCCGTAGCAATCGGCAAAGCCAAGAGGGCAGAATCGCGTGCACGGCGTGAATATGCTCCAGAGCGGGAATATTGCATCGCGCACCAGTTCGAACTCGTCTGATAAGCCAGATGAAACTCATCTCGGTGAACGTGGGACGGCCGCGCCTTCTTTCCTCGCAGGGCGAAACCTTCAAGACCGGCATCTTCAAAAAGCCCGTATCCGACCGAGTCATGCTACGCGGGACGAACCTAGACGGCGACCGCCAGGCCGATCTTACCGTCCATGGAGGACCGGACAAGGCGGTCTACGCGTACCCGTCGGAGCACTACGAGTTCTGGAAAGAGGAGCTTCCCGACCACGACTTTTCGTGGGGTGCCTTGGGCGAAAACTTTACGACCCAAGGATTGCTGGAAACCAAAGTCTCGGTGGGAGATCGTTACCGCGTGGGGTCGGCGGTCGTGAAAGTGACGACGCCCCGGCTGCCGTGTTTCAAACTTGCCGCCAAATTTGAACCCGACGACATAATCGACCCCTTTATCCGCAGTGGCTTCTGCGGTTTCTATTTCTCCGTGGTTGAAGAGGGCGAGGTGGGCGCTGGAGATGAATTTCGGTTTCTCGGCGGAGAAACTACCACTCTGACCATTCTCGAAGCGTACCGCCTGTTCCTGCCCGCCTCGCGCGACGTGAAGTTGCTCGAGCGGGGTACGGGCATGCAATCTCTGCCCGCGAGTTGGCGCGAGAGATATCAGGCTAAACTTGACGCGCTGCACGCCGGCCCTGGATTTGAAAGGAAACCCCGGGTGCGGTAGCTTGGAGTTCAGACCGGGGTGCCGGCTCGGCTGGCAGGTATGATCATCGACGTCCTTCATCGCATCGCCAACCATCGCCAGTCGCTTTCGCGCGAAGAGGCGCGCGCCGTGATGAGCGAAGTTCTGA
>Ga0210389_10000696_pt1 | contig 28972 bp, 26 predicted proteins | sample IncBWH28OmetaG_FD_160127 | JGI IMG/M metagenome (GOLD analysis project Ga0210389, IMG submission 160127) | Forest soil microbial communities from Barre Woods Harvard Forest LTER site, Petersham, Massachusetts, United States - Inc-BW-H-28-O ... | reverse complement strand
CGCCGGGTGCTGGAAGAGTCGGTCAATCCCGGCCACCCCGCGCTGGAACGGGTGCGGTTTCTGTCGATTTCGGCCAACAACCTCGACGAATTCTTCATGGTCCGCGTCGCCGGCATCAAGGCCCAGGTGCGCGAGGGCATCGCCGAGCGCAGTCCCGACGGTCTGACACCGTCCGAACAGCTGGTGGCGATCAACGAGACCGTGTCCAAGCTCGCCAGCGATCAGCAGGCGATCTGGCGTGACCTGCACAAGATTCTTGCCGATGTCGGCATCGTGCTCGTCGAGGGACGCGACGTCACCAAGTCCGAGCGAGCCTGGATCGAGGATCACTTCCTCCACAATATCTTCCCGCTGCTGACACCGCTGGCGATCGATCCGGCCCACCCCTTCCCGTTCATTCCGAGTCTCGGATTTACCGTCGCGCTGCAATTGGCGCGGGTTGCCGATGGCAAGCCGATGAATGCGCTCATTCGCATGCCCGGCAAGATCGACCGATTTGTGCGGCTGCCCGCCGGCAAGGACGGCGCGATGCGGCTGATCACGCTGGAGCAGGCCACCGGCCTGTTCATCGGCCGCCTGTTCCCGGGCTATACCGTCAAGGGTCAGGGCGCGTTCCGGATCATCCGCGACTCCGAACTCGAAATCGAGGAAGAGGCGGAGGATCTCGTCCGCCTGTTCGAGACCGCGCTGAAGCGGCGGCGACGCGGCTCAGTGATCCGCCTCGAAATAGAAGCCAAGATGCCCGAAGAGTTGCGCGCCTTCGTGCAGCGCGCGCTCTCCACCACCGACGACGAAGTATTGTTGGTCGACGGCGTGCTGGCGATGAACGAGCTGTCGCAACTGACGAGGCTCGACCGGCCCGATCTCGAATTCACGCCCTACGTGCCGCGCCATCCCGAACGCGTGCGCGATCACGGTGGCGATATCTTCGCCGCCATCCGGCAAAAGGACCTCATCGTCCACCATCCTTACGAATCCTTTGACGTGGTCGTCCAGTTCCTGCAACAAGCCGCGCGCGATCCCGACGTCGTCGCCATCAAGCAAACGCTCTACCGCACCTCGAACAATTCGCCGATCGTGCGGGCGCTCGCGGAGGCCGCGGAAGCCGGGAAATCGGTGACGGCGCTGATCGAGCTGAAAGCGCGCTTCGACGAAGAAGCCAATATCCGCTGGGCCCGCGACCTCGAACGCGCCGGCGTGCAGGTGGTGTACGGATTTATCGAGTTAAAGACCCACGCCAAACTGTCACTGATCGTTCGTCGCGAAGGCGGCAGCCTCGCAACCTATGTCCATACCGGAACCGGAAACTACCATCCGGTGACGGCGCGCATTTACACCGACCTCTCCTACTTCACCTCCGATCCGATCATCGGCCGCGACGCCGCGCGAGTGTTCAACTACATCACCGGCTATGCCGAGCCGAGCGACATCGAGAAGATGGCGGTGTCTCCCCTCACCTTGCGCAAGCGGATGATCGAGCACATTCGCGGTGAGACCAGCTATGCCCGGCACGGCAAGCCCGCCGCGATCTGGCTGAAAATGAACTCGCTGGTCGATCCGGAAATCATCGATTCGCTCTATGAGGCTTCGCAGGCCGGGGTTTCGATCGAACTCGTGGTGCGCGGGATCTGCTGCCTGCGGCCGGGCATACCGCGCCTTTCGGAAAATATTCGCGTCAAATCGATCATCGGCCGGTTTCTCGAACACGGCCGAATCTATTGCTTCGGGATGGGACAGGGCCTGCCCAGCGCCAAAGCTGCTGTGTATATCTCTTCGGCCGACATGATGCCGCGCAACCTCGATCGCCGCGTCGAGATCCTCTGTCCGCTGCAAAATCCTACGGTACATCAGCAGGTTCTCGAACAGATCATGGTCGCTAATTTGAAGGATACCGAGCAAAGCTGGCAATTGTTGCCGGACGGTTCCTCAACGCGTATGAAGGCCGCGAAGGGCGAGGAATCCTTCAATCTGCACAACTATTTCATGACGACGCCTAGTCTGTCCGGCCGTGGAAAGTCACTTAAAGAATCATCGCCGCGCCGCCTTACCCGCCGCACCGAGCGTCAGCCATCGTCATAAGGGGATTGCGCTGTGAAGCGGGCGCGCAAGCGCGCCTCAAGCGTCGCCGTCATCGATATCGGCTCAAATTCGGTCCGTCTCGTCGTCTACGAGGCGATGGCGCGCAGCCTGATCACGATCTTCAACGAGAAAGCACTGTGCGGCCTCGGCCGCGAGGTGCAATCGACCGGGCTACTTGCGCCTGACGCCGTCACCAAAGCCTTGACCTCGCTGCGACGGTTTCGCGCATTGTGCAGGGTGATGAAGGTCGGCCGCGTCCATGCGATCGCCACCGCCGCCTGCCGTGACGCCAGCAACGGCCCCGATTTCATCGCCAAGGCCGAACGCATCTGCGGAACGCGGATCGAAATCCTCTCCGGCCCGCGCGAGGCGAAATTGTCCGCACTCGGCGTCGTTTCCGGTGTGCACAAGCCGGACGGCATCGTCGGAGATCTCGGCGGCGGCTCGCTCGAACTGATCGGCGTGCACGGTAACCGCGTCAGCGGCGGCCTGACACTTCCGCTCGGAAGTCTTGCGCTGCAGGATCTGTCGCACAAGTCGCTGAAACGCGCCGAGCGCATCGTCAAGACCGAGCTGTCCGACGTCGAGCAGATCAAGTCCGGCCGTGGCCGTACCTTTTACGCGGTAGGTGGAACATGGCGCGCGCTTGCGCGCATCCACATCATTCAGAGCGAATACCCGCTTGGCGTGATGCACGGCTATTCGATACCGGCCCAGGAGGCGCTCGATTTCGCGCGGCGGCTGCGCCGCCTGGTGACGGCAAACATGCTGGCCAACATCGAGGTTATCGCCGACGCCCGGCGGCCGTTGCTTGCCTATGCCGCGCTCGTTCTTGAATACATCATCCGGGTGGCGCGGCCGAAAACAATCGTATTTTCGACCTTCGGGGTGCGCGAAGGCCTGCTCTACGACATGCTTCCCGATTCCGAGCGCTCCAAGGACGGTTTCATCTGCGCCGCCCAGAAGCTGAACGAGTTGCTGTCGCGATCCGCCCGTCACGCCCAGGAATTGATCGAGTGGACGGACCGGTTTGTGCGCGTCGTCAAACTGCGCGAGACGGAAGAAGACCGCCGTCTGCGCCACGCCGCCTGCCTGCTTTCAGATATCGGCTGGCGCGTCCATCCCGATCATCGCGGCGAGGAAACCCTCAACCTCATCACCAACGGAAATTTCGGTTCGATCAGCCACCAGGGCCGGGCCTTTGTCGCGCTGTCGGTTTTCTATCGTTATGCAGGCTTGAGCGAGCAGAACGAACCCCCGGAGATCATGCAGGAGCTGGTGCCGCCGGCGATGCTGGAACGCGCCCGCTTGCTCGGCGCCGCGTTCCGCGTCGCCCATCTGATCTCGGCGGCGCGGCCCGGCGTGTTGCCGGCCACGCATTTCCGCAGCCACGGCCGCAAGCTGACGCTGGTGTTCGAGCACAAACTCGTCGATCTCGTCGCCGATCGCGTCGGCAGCCGATTCAAGCAGCTCGCGCGACTGGTCGGCCGTTCAGGCTCGATCGTACGGCGCTGACCCTCGCCTGTATGCGGATGCGACGGCGCTCGTCGAAACGACTCTATGCCGGGTCGGATGGCCGAACCACCTCGCCGTTGTCCGGCAGCGCCACATGCTCATGCTCTCGCGCATTGCGCGTTCGCCAGATCGAGCCCGCAATCAGCACGGTAATCGCGCCGAGCACGGAAGCGATATAATCGTCAAGCTCACCCTCCAGATTGAGGTGCGGCGAAACGCTGAGGATCGCTGATTTCGCGTCGAGATGCAGCGCAATGGTGCCATCGAGAAGCTGGTGCAATAGCGGCTGAATGGCGGGATCGGTCTCGATCACGTCTCCGGCGATCCAGCCAAGCAGAATCGCGCCGAGCCATATCAGGATCGGGAAGCGATCGAGCACCAGCATGATCAGCGCCGCGCCTGCAATGATCATGGGGATGCTGATGGCCAGACCAAGGATCAACAGCGAAAGCTGACCGTTCGCGGCTGCGGCCACCGCGATCACATTGTCGAGGCTCATGATGATATCGGCAATGACGACAATTCGGATCGCGTGCCAGAGCGTAGTGCCTGCGGCGATTTCATCGCTCTCATCTTCGGGCACCAATAGCTTGGCGGCGATAACGAGCAATGCCAGACCGCCAGCAAGCTTCAGATAAGGCAGCGTCATCAGGGTGACGACGATGCCGGTAAAGGCAATCAGCAGCACCACGGCGATGCCGGCGCCGATGGTCATGCCCCAAAGGCGATGGCGCCCGTGCAACCCGCGGCAGGCCATCGCGATGACCAACGCATTGTCGCCGGACAAGAGAACGTTGATCCAAATGATCTTGCCGACCGCCAGCCAGAACGCCGGCGTCTGCATGTCCGCGTGCAATTGCGCAAAAAAGCCGGCGATATTTACGGGATCGACGACCTGCAGCAGCACGTTCACAGCCTACCCCCCTTGAGCCATAAGCCGCTGCCGCTCAAATTCGCCGCACTAGCCGACGATCTCGTTGCCGGAAAAGAACTGCGCGATCTCGATCGCCGCCGTTTCCGCGGCATCGGAACCATGGACCGAGTTTTCGCCGATGGATTTCGCATGCAGCTTGCGGATCGTGCCTTCGTCCGCCTTGGACGGATCGGTCGCGCCCATGACATCGCGGTGCTTGAGAACCGCGTTCTCGCCTTCGAGCACCTGAACGACGACGGGACCGGAAGTCATGAAGTCCACCAGTTCGCCGAAGAAGGGACGCGCCTTGTGAACGGCATAGAATGTCTCCGCCTGTTCACGGGTCATGCGGATTCGCTTCTGGGCGACGATGCGAAGCCCGGCTTTCTCGATCAGCGCATTGACGGCGCCGGTCAGATTGCGAGCCGTCGCGTCCGGCTTGATGATGGAAAAGGTGCGTTCGATCGCCATGATTTCATCCTTGAAAAGCGCAGATGGAAGTTGCGGGCTTATATCGGTGCTGCCGGTGCACGGCAAGCGACGCGATGCCCCCAGGAGGGGTACTTCCGGCCGGCAACCCGGGCGCAGAATTACGACGATTTCACCCAGATGAACCCTTTCTGACACGGCCGTGCCGCTCGCGTTCACTTGGCCGGGCGTAGGTTCTCGTCAACTGGACGCTACACCGCTTCGAAAGGCGTCCAGGGACAGTGAATGCTTTTCACCGATGGCGCGCAACGCGCCTAAGCCTGAGGAGACGACGATGTTACGCAAACTTTCACTCGCTCTGGTTGCCGCGGTTTCGCTTGGCGCGGCCGCGCTGGCACCCACCTCCGCCTCGGCCTGGGGCGGCTGGCATGGCGGATGGCATCACGGCTGGGGCAGCCCGCGCTTCTTTGTCGGCGGCCCCGCCTACTACGGCTACAACTACGGATATGGCGGCTGCTATGTGCGGCGAGTAGTTCCGACTCCCTTCGGACCTCGCTGGCGCCTGATCAATCGCTGCTACTGAGGAGCCCGCTCCGCATAGAGATCAGAGGCCCCGGCCCCGCTTGGCGGCCCGGGGCCCACCGGCGATTCTTGCATAGGTGTTACGCATTTCATTGAAAATTTGCCAAGACGGCTCGAACCGGATCCGCAACGGAAACCAATTTCGCTCCCAAGACTTTGTATCTCGTTACCTGATTGAAGCTGATTTTCAGGGCACGGAACCGGTCATGAAAAGCTCACATGCAGAGGAGATCGAAGTGCTCGATCACAAATCCAGCCAATCGATTTGCGATGCGGTGGGCGAGCGGCTTCAGCAGATGCTTCGCCCGGATTCGACGGGCATATCTTCCCAACTCCAGCACCTCCTCGATGAGCTGCGGAAACGCGATGAGGCCGCAGGCGTGAAATCGCATTAGGCCGCAAGATTACAGCCAGCAGACGTTTGGCCAAGATTTTGGCTTGCCGGGCCTAACATACAGGTTGCGTTTTTGGACGGCTGCGGTGAAAAGCCCGCATGCTCGCCATGTCAGACATTTCGGTCCGGATTGCCGGACGCCTTTTGATCGACCACAGCTCGGTCCAGATCGTGCCCGGCGCGCGCGTGGGATTTGTTGGCCGCAACGGCGTCGGTAAATCGACCTTGTTTCACGCCATACGCGGCGACCTGCCCACTGAAAGCGGCACCATCGCGGTGCCGCCACGCTGGCGAATCGGCAGTCTTGCACAGGAGGCGCCGAATGGTCCGGAAAGATTGATCGAGGTCGTCTTGAAAGCCGACCTCGAGCGCGAAGCCCTGATCCGCGAGGCCGAGACGGCGCGCGACCCCGTCCGCATCGCCGATATTCAAACGCGGCTCGTGGATATCGACGCGCATTCCGCGCCTGCGCGCGCCGCCGCCATCTTGAGCGGCCTTGGATTTTCTGCCAACGACCAGAACAGACCTTGTTCCGAATTTTCCGGTGGTTGGCGGATGCGCGTGGCGCTTGCCGCCACATTGTTTGCCGCGCCCGATCTGCTGCTATTGGACGAGCCCACCAACTATCTCGACCTCGAAGGCACGCTCTGGCTGGAAGACCATCTGGCCAATTATCCCCGCACCGTCATCGTTATCAGCCACGATCGCGACCTGCTTGAAACATCGGTAGACCAGATCCTGCACCTCGATCGCGGCAAGCTCACCCTCTACAAGGGAAGCTATTCCTCCTTCGAGGAACAGCGCTCCACCCGTGAACTACTGGACGCCAAGCACGCCAAACGGCAGGCCGAGGAGCGCAAAAGGCTGCAAGCCTTCGTCGATCGCTTCAAGGCCAAGGCATCAAAAGCCCGCCAGGCGCAATCCCGCGTCAAGATGCTGGAGCGAATGAAGCCGGTGACGGCGCTGGTGACGCAGGACGTGCGCGAGATCTCGTTCCCAACACCGGAAAAGATGCTGTCGCCGCCGATCATCGCCATCGATGACGTATCGGTGGGGTACGACCCGAAGCGACCGGTTCTCAACCGCGTGACGCTGCGGATCGATACCGACGACCGTATCGCCCTGCTCGGTGCCAACGGCAACGGCAAGTCGACACTGGTCAAGCTTATCGCCAACAGGCTCTCACCGTTTGCAGGCAAGATCACCCGGGCCGACAAGCTCTCGGTCGGGTACTTCGCCCAACACCAGGTCGATGAGCTCGACCTCGACGCTTCCCCCTACGATCACGTCCGCCGATTGATGGCGGATGCCCCCGAAAGCAAGGTACGCGGACGCACCGGCGCCATCGGTTTCTCCGGCAAGGCCGGCGACACGCTGGTCAGGAATCTGTCGGGCGGCGAAAAAGCCCGGCTGCTGTTGGGACTTGCGACTTTCTTCGGTCCCAACATGATCATTCTGGACGAGCCCACAAACCACCTCGATATCGACAGCCGTGCGGCGTTGGCCGAAGCGATCAACGAATTTCCCGGCGCGGTCATCATGGTCTCCCATGACCGCTATCTGATCGAAGCCTGTGCCGACCAGCTATGGGTCGTCGCCGACCACACCGTCACAAGCTATGACGGCGACCTCGACGATTATCGGCGGACAGTGCTGTCGGCACGCGGTGCGCGGATCGGTTTGCGCGAGCGCGGACTGGAACGCAGCGACCGAAGCGACACGACAACACGTCGCCCCAAGGAAAGCCTGAAGGAAAAACGGATCCCGCTCAAACAACGGATTTCGAATGCCGAGACAGAGATCGCGCGGATCAGCGGCATCATTGCCAAGATCGATGCCGCGCTCGCTTTGCCTGATCTGTTCAAGCGCGATCCAAAGCAGGCCGCCCAACTCGGCAAGGCGCGCGCCAGTGCCGCCGGGGCGCTCGCACAGGCCGAGGAAGCATGGCTGGCAGCGAGTTCCGAACTCGACGAAGCTGCAGGCTAAACGAGATTAAATGGATCAGGTCGGCGCCGGTGCCGGCTTTTTCTTTTTCGGCTTGGCGGCCTTCGGCTCGGCCACAGGCTCGGCCCCGCGCTCGATCGAGGTCAGCCGTCCGGCGGTGAAGGTGTAGATGCCCGCGCGTTGCCCCCCGGAGAAGTTGATCACGGCAAGACGTTCGCCGCGCGGGTTGTTGGAAATGTTGACATTGGCGGGCGCGCCAATGCCACGAACGACGTCGCATTCGGTATGACCAAGCGCGACCGTGCCGGTGGTGGTGGGGGCGGCGGCTGCCCCGCCGTCGGCCGCCGCGTTGGCGTTGATCGGAGCGCCCGCGGAAGCCATTCCAGGGCAAGCGCCGTCGGCGCTAACGAGGTCTTCGGCGGTTACGGGTTTGTCGGGCGTGAGCGGCGGCGTATCAATCGAAACATTCTTGATGAAAAGCCTGCCGCTGCGCGAAAACCATTCGGCATCTTTCGACAGCATATCGGATGAAAAAATATCGGACGCCGTGGCGCCGCAACCCGCCAGCAGAGGGGCGAACAACAGCAGCGCCAGCATTGATTTCCGGTGACCGAGTTTGTCTCGCACGATGAACTAAATCTCACTCCTGCCCTAAGCGATTGTCCGACCATCACTTTGCGGCACGACCATGGCCTTATACAAGCTCACGGGCCAAAACCATAGTTTATCATTAACAGCGGAACACGCTAGTCGCGCTTCTGCCAACGGCCTCTTTCGTCCGCTTGCCAATAGGTTACGTCAAATCCCCGCGTCTTGCAGTCGGTCCAGGCGTTACGGGCGGCGGCAAGCGCATCGGTATCGTCGCCGTTGAAGAGCAAAACAACGCGGTCATAGATAGCTGAGTCTGCCGGTAGCGGCGCATTATCGACCAGAAATCTTACGTTGGCGCGATTCGGGTTGCTCTCCTCGACCAGCAGAATGATCGGATGATCCTCCGCGTCGCCGACGCGCCATGTCGCGTGCGGCAGAAAGGAATCCTCGCGATAAGTCCACAGATGGGCATCCAGCGCGTCGGCGCGTTCCTCCGAGGTCGACTGCACGGCGACCCGCCAGCCCCGCTCAAGGGATTTTTCGAGCAACGGCGGCAGCACGTTCTCGAGCGTGATGTCTTGCAGGTGATAGAATAGAACTTCCGTCATCGCTTCGTTTCGTAGTGCTCCGCTACCAGTCGGTCCAGCAGGCGAACGCCGAAGCCGGAACCCCAGCTTTGGTTGATTTCCGTCTTCGGCGCACCCATTGCGGTGCCGGCGATGTCGAGATGGGCCCAGGGTGTGCCATCGACAAAGCGTTGCAGGAACTGCGCCGCGGTAATCGAGCCGCCGTTGCGGCCGCCGGTGTTCTTCACGTCGGCAAATTGCGAATCAATCTGCTTGTCGTATTCGGGGCCCAGCGGCATGCGCCAGACACGCTCTCCCGTCGTCAGCCCCGCCTTGATCAAACGCTCGGCCAATTCGTCATTGTTGGAGAAGAGGCCCGCATATTCGGTGCCGAGGGCCACCATGATGGCGCCGGTCAGCGTGGCAAGATCGACCATGAATTTCGGCTTGAATTTCTTGGCCACATACCAAAGCACGTCGGCCAGCACCAAGCGCCCCTCGGCATCGGTATTGATGATCTCGATGGTCTGGCCGGACATCGAGGTCACGATATCGCCCGGCCGCTGCGCGTTGCCGTCGGGCATGTTTTCGACGACGCCGATCGCGCCGACCACGTTGGCTTTCGCTTTTCGAGCCGCCAAAGCCTGCATCAATCCGACGACACATGCGGCCCCGCCCATATCGCCCTTCATGTCTTCCATGCTGCCGGCCGCCTTGATCGAAATACCGCCGGTATCAAAGCAGACGCCTTTTCCGATGAAGGCAACCGGCTGATCGCCGCGCTTGCCGCCGTTCCAGCGCATGATCACGGTCCGGCCGGGCTGCGTGGAGCCTTGGGCGACGCCGAGCAGCGCACCCATGCCAAGCTTCTTCATGGCGTTGACGTCGAGCACATCGACCTTAACCCCCAGCTTGCGCAATTGGCCGGCGCGGCGTGCGAATTCGACTGGGAACAGTATGTTGGGCGGTTCGTTGACGAGGTCGCGTGCGACGATAACGCCGTCCACAATGTGGGCGTTGGGCACAAACGCTTTTCGCGCAGCCGCCGCATCGCCGACTGCGATCGATACGTTGGCCCGCAACGTCCTCTCCTCACCTTCCTTCTTTTTGGTTTTGTAGCGGTCGAATTTGTAGGTGCGCAGCCGGATTCCCGCAGCGAGCCCGGCGGCCTGATCGGGCGTCATGGTGCCGTTGGGCAATTCAGCGATGACGGTCACCGCATCGGTCCCAGCCTTCAGCTTGCCAGCCACCGCGCCGCCAAGTTTGAGAAAATCGTGGTCCTTGAGCTCGGCCGGCTTGCCCGCTCCCACCACGACGAGGCGCTTGGCCTTGAGGCCTTCTGGCGCCAGAATATCCAGGACCGCCCCGTTTTTTCCCTTGAACTCATTGGTTTCGGCAGCCCGCTTGATCAGCCCGGCAGCTGGCCCCAAGGCCTTCCGGGTCGCCGCACCGAATTCCAGCCCATCGCCGCAGAAAACCACCAGAATCCCGCCTAGGGCGCCGGAAAACGGAACAAAGCCGACCTTGACGGCGTCGGTCATGAGCAAATCCTTCAAAGATTCCAAGAATCAGGGCTGTGAATCGGGGCCATCGCCGGGGCGGAAGAGGGCCAGGCCATTGCGAAAATTCTCTTCCCGGCTGCAATCAACATCCGTTAAGAGCGTGCTTCGACGCAATATGGCCCGCCTTCTGCCACGCTGCCAAGTACAAGCGTGGCAGCAACGCCACATGGCCCGAATTATTAACCTTATCCTAAGCCCGCCACGGCCAAGCCATTTTGTTGATGGATCAAAGGGATGGTAGTGAGAGAGTAATGTCAGCCTCAACTAGGGCGGAACGGCCAGAGGGGATCCCATCCGGGATTGGCCGCGAACCGCCTAAAGCACGCCGCGGTGGGATCGTTCGATAGTGATGGGGTCGATCGACAGGTATGTTTTTCGCACGACGCTGGCGTCGTTTGCGGTGGTCTTGGTCAGCCTGACGGGCGTGATCTGGATTACGCAGGCGCTGCGCGGCATCGACCTGATGACGAGCCAGGGCCAGACCATCCTGACCTTCCTCGGCGTCACCAGCCTGGTCATTCCGGCACTGGTTCTGATCATCTCCCCGATCGCGCTGATGATCGCGGTCTCGCACACGCTGAACAAGCTTGCGACGGATTCGGAAATCATCGTGATGAACGCGGCCGGTTTCTCCCCGATCCGCCTGTTTCGCCCGTTTGCTTTCGCTACCTTCGTGGTCGCACTTCTGGTCGCCTTTATCGCTTCCTACCTCGCGCCCGAAGGCTTGCGACGGCTCAAGCAATGGGACGCCGAGATCACCGCGGACGTGCTTGCCAATATTCTCCAGCCGGGCCGCTTCGCCCAGCTCGATCAGAATTTGACCATCCGGATCCGCGAGCGGCAGCCGGGCGGGTTGCTCGTTGGCATTTTCATCGATGATCGGCGCGATCCCAAGGAGCGCGTCAGCATCGTGGCCGATCACGGCACAGTGGTGAAAAACGAGGGCGGCTCGTTCCTGATTCTCGAGGATGGAAATCTCGAGCGATTCGAGGTCGGCAAGCGCGATCCCGCGCTGGTGGCGTTCGGCCGTTATGGCTTCGACATGTCGAAGTTCTCCAACCAGGGCCACGACGTCACCCTCGGCATTCGCGAACGCTACCTTTGGGAATTGCTTTCGCCGCAGGAAGAGGACCCGATCTATCGGCAACTCCCCGGGCAATTCCGCGCCGAACTGCATGATCGCTTCATGGCGCCGATCTACCCATTTGCATTTGCCGCCCTCACCTTTGCTTTCCTCGGCGCGCCGCGCACGACGCGCCAGAGCCGAAACTTTTCGATGGGCGGAGCGATCCTTGCGGTATTCGGAATCCGGATGATGGGATTCGCCTGTTCGGTCCTGACCGTGAAATCGCCGCTCGCGGCCCTGGTCCAGTATCTGATGCTGGCCGCAGCGATCGGCGTGAGCTTCTGGATCATCATCGGCGGGATCGTGATCGAACCGCCCGCGGCGCTGATTGAGGCCATCAATCGGTCGAACGAACGCATCCTGCGGCTCTTTGGACGACCGGCCGCAGCATGAGCATGGTCACCAATACTCTCGGGCGCTACTTCGCAGGCCGCTTCGTGGTAGCGGCGCTCGGCGTCTTTGTGGCCATCTTCGTGCTCCTGGTGCTCGTCGACTACATCGAGATGGTCCGGAAAACATCCGGACTTGCGGACGTTTCCGCGGTCGCGGTTGCGGAAACTTCGCTATTCCGGGTGCCGCAACTGCTCGAAAAGATGATGCCGTTCTGCATCCTGATCGGTGCCATGACCTGCTATCTGGCACTGTCGCGGCGGCTTGAGCTTGTGGTGGCGCGGGCTGCGGGGGTTTCGGCCTGGCAATTCATCGCCCCGGCGCTCGCCAGCGCGATCATTCTGGGGATCCTGGCTACCGTCGGTTACAATCCGATGTCGGCCAACCTGCGCGAAATATCCAAACGCATGGAAGCGGACTTGTTCGGGTCCGCACCGGGCGGCGGCGTGCAGGATGCGGCCGGCTTCTGGATCAACCAGGTCAATAGCGACGGCCAGGCCATCATCAACGCTGCCCGCAGCGAGCAGCAGGGCGTGCGGCTGACCGGTCTGACCGTGTTCCGATTCGACAACGATTATCAGTTCAAGGAGCGAATCGAGGCGCAGCGGGCCACGCTTGAGGAAGGGCAGTGGCTGTTTAAATCGGTACGCCGGTACACCCTGGACGGCCCTCCGGTCGATCAGGACAGCCTTTCCCTTGCCACGAGCCTCACTCCGGCCCAGGTCCGGAACAGCTTTTCCACCCCCGAAACTGTGTCTTTTTGGCAACTACCGGGCTACATCCGTTCGTCCGAAAGCTCCGGATTTGCCACCGCAGGCTATCGTCTGCAGTACCACAAGTTGATTGCACAGCCTTTTTTGCTGGCTGCGATGGTCATGCTGGCTGCCAGTGTGAGCTTGCGTTTCTTCCGTTTCGGCGGCGTGCAAAAGATGGTTTTGAGTGGCGTCGGCGCGGGCTTTCTGCTCTACGTTTTGTCCAAAGTAACCGAGGATTTGAGCAAGGCTGAGTTGATGCATCCGATCGCTTCGGCGTGGCTGCCCGTATGTGTTGGCGGCCTCACCGGCTTTTTGGCCTTGTTGTACCAGGAGGACGGGTAGTGGCTGTGATTGCCGCCCTCCGCGGAACATTGCTTGCGTTGCGACAGGGCACTGTCGCGGGCCGCCATTGCGTGCGCGCCCTCGCTATCGGCTTGCTTCTGTCCGACGCCTTTGGGCTCGCGACGGCGCCGGCCGCTTTCGCGCAGAGTTTCACCTACAATCCAAGACCGCCCAAGCCTGTCACGCAGCGTCCAGCCAATGACGGACAAATGCTCGTGCAGGCCAACGAGGTCGATTACGACTACAACAATTCGCGGGTTTCGGCGGTCGGCAACGTGCAGTTGTTCTACAACGGCACGAGCGTCGAGGCGGACAAGGTCATCTACGATCAGAAGACCAAGCGGTTGCATGCCGAAGGCAACATCCGCATGACCGACATCGATGGCAAGATTACGTACGCCGATATCATGGATTTGAGCGACGACTACCGCGACGGTTTTGTCGATTCGCTCCGGGTCGATACAGCCGACGCCACCCGCATGGCGGCGACCCGCGCTGACCGCAGCGGCGGCAATTACACTGTTTTCGAAAATGGCGTCTACACGGCTTGCGCGCCTTGCAAGGACGATCCGAAGAAGCCGCCGCTATGGCAGGTCAAGGGCGCTCGCATCATCCATAACCAGACCGAAAAGATGCTCTACTTCGAGAATGCGCAGCTGGAGTTTTTTGGCGTTCCCATGGCCTATCTGCCGTATTTCTCCGCGCCTGACCCGACCGTGAAGCGCAAGAGCGGCTTCCTTACGCCTGGCTTTTCCACGAACAGCACCTACGGATACGGTGTTGAAATTCCCTACTATTGGGCCATCGCACCGGACTACGACGCGACCATCAATCCGCGCTTCATGACCCAACAGGGCGTGCTGCTCCAGGGCGAGTTCCGCCAGCGCCTGTTGGACGGCTCCTATCAAATCCGCGCCTACGGCATCGACCAACTCGATCCCGGCGCCTTCGCCGGTCAACCAGGAGACCGTCAGCTCCGAGGCGGCGTCGAAACGAAGGGCGAGTTCGCCCTGAACGACAAGTGGGTCTGGGGTTGGGAAGGCGTCGCGCTGTCCGACTACATGCTGCTGTCGGATTACAGACTGTCCGTCTACAAGGACCTATACAACTCGTTCATAACGCTTCCCACAGAAGCACCGTCTCAGCTCTACCTGACCGGCGTCGGTAACCGCAGCTACTTCGACGCGCGAACCATCTATTACCTCAGTCTTTCGGGTCTCCAGTCGCAGGTGCCGGTCGTTTGGCCCGTGATCGACTATTCCAACGTCATCAACCACTCGGTGCTGGGCGGAGAAGTCAGCTACAAGACGAACTTCACCAACCTTACCCGCGACAGCGTGGTGTATGACCCGATCAATGCGACCTCCGCCGCCGCCGGGACCTGCGTTCCGACCTCCGCGGACTCCGCCAGAGCGATCATACCCGCCAACTGCCTGATGCGCGGCATGCCGGGCACCTACACGCGCTTCTCGGGTGAAGTCGATTGGCGGCGTTCGTTCACCGATTCGGCAGGTGAGATATGGACGCCGTTTGCCAGCTTGCGCGCCGACGCCATCAACGCCGATATTTCGAATCAGCCGGGCGTGTCGAACTTCCTGCCCGTCGGTGACACCCAGGCGCTGCGCGCGATGCCCACAATCGGGCTCGAATACCGCTACCCCTTCATCAACGTTCAGCCGTGGGGCACCACCACCGTTGAGCCGATCGCACAGGTCATCATCCGCCCGAACGAACCCTATGCGGGCAAGCTGCCCAACGAAGATGCGCAGAGCATGACTTTCGACACCAGCAACCTCTTCAGTGTCGACAAGTTCTCCGGCTATGATCGGGTCGAAGGCGGCGGCCGGGCCAATGCCGGCGTCCAGGCAACCACCCAATTCGACCGCGGCGGATCGGTCACAGCAGTGTTCGGCCAGTCCTATCAGCTATTCGGCCTGAACTCTTTCGCGGTGCAGGACGTCACCAATACGGCCGTCGATTCGGGTCTGCAGACGCCGAAATCGGATTACGTCGCGAGCCTCAGCTACTCGCCGAACCGGACCTACACCATCGCGACGCGGGCGCGATTCGACCAGGAGACTGGAAGCATTCAGCGCTTCGAGGCCGAAGCCAAAGCCAACTTCGACCGCTGGTCGGTCAGCGTCCTGTACGGCGACTACGCCCCGCAGCCCGACATCGGATATTTGACGCGCCGCGAGGGCGTCCTGGTCTCTGGTTCGGTCAAGATCGCCTCGAACTGGGTTGCCACGGGCGCCGCGCGCTGGGATCTGGTTGCAAACCAGATCAACCAATACGTCGTGGGCGCGGGCTATGTGGATGACTGCTTCGTATTGGCGGCCAACTACGTCACCTCATTCTCCTATGCGACAACGACGTCGCCGCCGATACTCGGACATGCGTTCATGTTGCAGATTGGCCTGCGCACCCTAGCCAATACGTCGACGCAATAAGGCCGAAGCGGGAGGCTCGCGGGCAGCATCGCCCGTCGCGGCGTGATTCCAACCCGATTGCAACTTCCGCTTCTCTCATGCGGGTGCATTTTGCGAACGCCGGAATCGTGGCCCGCCTGCGAGTACGGGATTGCGATGGGATTTTGCGTTCGCGTTTCGGGATTGCGATCAAGCGATGTCAAATCTACTTCACCCTGACTCGGCTAATGTAGCGAAGATGACCATGACCGTTGCACTCTTCAGTCGGCTTTCAGCGCTCGTCCTGGGCGGCAGCATGGCTTTCGCCCTGGCGGCGGAATTCTCGTCGCCCGCACATGCGCAGCAGGTCGCCTGCATGATTAACGGTGATCCCATTACCAATTTTGACATCGAGCAGCGCTCCAAACTGCTGATGCTGAGCACCCATAAGATGCCGGACCGCCAGCTAGTCATCAACGAGCTGATCGATGAGAAGGTGAAGCTCCGGGAAGGAAAGAAATTCAGCATCGATCCTACGGCCAGCGACGTCGACCAATCCTACGCGGCCATGAGCGGACGGATGCGAATCACACCGGACCAACTAACGAAGTCGCTGGAAAGCGGGGGCATCCGCCCTGACACGCTCAAAGCGCGCATAAAAGCGGACATGGTCTGGAGCAATCTGGTTCGCGGCCGATACAAGGAAAGCCTCCAGGTCAGCGAAAAGGACGTCAACGAGGCGGTCAAGCAAAGCGGAGGCGACGAGAAGACGGACACCAAAGGTTTCGAATACAAGATGCAGCCGATCGTGCTGGTCGTGCCGCGCGGGTCGGGACCGGACGTCGTTGAAACCCGCAAGAAAGAGGCCGAGGCATTACGCGCACGTATCCAAAGCTGCACCGAGGCGAACGCGTTCTTCAAATCGATGCAGAACGCCGCGATACGCGACGCCGTAAGCAAAAGCTCGGCCGATATCCCGCCTCCGCTTCGCACGGTGCTCGACAACACGCCGATCGGCCACCTGACACCGCCCGAGGTGACGAAACAAGGTATCGAGATGGTTGCGCTGTGTGCAAGAGATGAAACCACGGTCGACACACCCAAAAAGAAAGAAGTCCGGGATAAGATTTTCGCCGAGAAATTCGAGGCAAAGTCGAAAGCCTATCTGGCGGAATCCCGGAGAGCCGCGATGATTGAATGTCATTGACGTATGGTCAAACCTCTCGCGCTGACATCAGGTGAACCCGCTGGAATCGGCCCAGACATCACGATCAAGGCATGGCTGCGCCGCGACGAGCTCAAGCTTCCCGCTTTCTATTGGCTGGGCGATGCCACATCCCTCGATACGAGGATAAAAGCGCTCGGAGTGAACGTTCGGCTCGCCGAGGTTCGTCCCGAAGACGCGTGCGACACATTCGCGAACGCCCTACCCGTCGTTCCGACCGGCCAGGCCGCAACCGCCCGGCCCGGTCACCCCGACGACAGCAGTGCACGCGCGGCCCTGGCATCGATCCGCCATGCCGTAGGAGACGTGATGGCCGGGCGGGCGAGCGGGGTCGTGACCAATCCGATTGCCAAGAACGTGCTCTACCGCGCCGGATTCCGTCACCCGGGTCATACCGAATATCTCGCCGAACTCGCAGCGACGAAAATCTCCACGCCGCAGCCCGTCATGATGCTGTGGTCGCCTGCTCTCGCGGTGGTGCCCGTGACCATTCATGTTTCGTTGCGCGAGGCGCTGGCCCAGCTTTCAAGCGACCTGATCGTCACGACCGCGCGCATCGCGGTGGCCGGCTTGAAAACCCATTTTGGGTTGAAAAATCCGCGCATCGCCGTGTCCGGCCTCAACCCGCATGCGGGCGAAGACGGCTCACTTGGCAGCGAGGAAAACACCATCGTGGCACCCGCCGTCGAAATCCTGCGCGGCGAAGGCATCGAAGTCCGGGGACCTTTGCCAGCCGACACCATGTTCCATGAAGCGGCACGGCGAACCTATGATTGCGCAATCTGCATGTATCACGATCAGGCGCTGATCCCGATCAAGACCCTGGCCTTCGAAGACGCCGTCAACGTCACGCTGGGACTGCCGTTCATCCGCACCTCGCCCGATCATGGCACCGCTTTCGACATCGCCGGAACGGACAGGCCGAATCCATCGAGCCTGATTGCGGCCTTGCGGCTCGCCGCCCGCATGGCCGCCGCCAATCCAGCATGAGCGCGATCGACGACCTTCCGCCGCTTCGCGAGGTCATTCGCCAGCACTCGCTGTCAGCTCGCAAATCGCTCGGGCAGAATTTCCTGCTCGATCTCAACCTCACCGCCAGAATAGCGCGCGCCGCAGGCCCACTTGAAGATGCGACCGTTATCGAGATCGGTCCGGGCCCGGGAGGCTTGACGCGCGCATTGCTCGCGTTGGGCGCGCGCCACGTGATCGCGGTAGAGCGCGACGAACGCGCCCTTCCCGCGCTCGAAGATATTTCAAGGAGATATCCGGGGCGGCTGGAGATCGTCTGCGCCGATGCGCAGCATTTCGACCCCCGCCCCTGGCTCGGCTCCGCCCGCGCAAAAATCGTCGCCAACCTGCCTTACAACATCGCTACCGCGCTTCTGATCAATTGGCTGTCCATCGAACCCTGGCCGCCCTGGTACGATACGATGGTGCTGATGTTTCAGCGCGAAGTGGCCGAGCGCATCGTCGCGCGCGAGGACGACGATGCCTACGGACGCTTGGGTGTGCTTGCGAACTGGCGCGCCGAAACAAAGATCCTGTTCGACATTTCGCCGGCGGCCTTTGTGCCGCAGCCCAAGGTAACTTCCTCGGTCGTCCGATTGCTGCCACGTCCCGCCCCCGAAATTTGCGACCGCCGCGCGCTGGAGCAGGTCGCAGCGGCAGCATTCGGTCAGCGCCGGAAAATGTTGCGCCAGAGTCTCAAATCATTGGCGGTCGATCCGGCCCGACTGGCCGCCGCAGCCCAGATCGATGTGACACAGCGTGCTGAAACCATTCCCGTCGCCGGCTTTGTTGCCATGGCCCGGGAATTGACCCATATACGCAAAAACACCTGAATATCCCCCGGAGATCTGTCATGCCGCTCATGCATCGCCAATCGCTGGTCAAATTTGATGCGCCGCTGTGCGAAACCGTCGTCGAGGCGCCGAAGCCGGCGGCCAGCGAAGTTCTGGTGCGGATCGAACGCTGCGGACTTTGTCATTCCGATCTCCATATCCAGGATGGCTATGCCGATCTCGGCGGCGGCAAGAAGCTCGACACCACGCGCGGAATGACATTGCCTTTCACGCTCGGGCACGAAATCGCGGGAATCGTCGAGGAAGTCGGCCCCGAAGTATCGAAGGATCTGATCGGCGCAAAACGGGCGGTATTCCCGTGGATCGGCTGCGGACAGTGCCGCGATTGTTTGAAGGGCGATGAAAATCTCTGCGCGAAACAGCGGTTTCTCGGCGTCACCATCGACGGCGGTTTTGCGACCCACGTGCTGGTGCCCGATGCAAAATACCTGCTGGAATACGATCCACTTCCGGTCAATCAGGCCGCGACCCTGATGTGTTCCGGGGTCACCGCCTACGGCGCCCTGAAGCGGCTGGTCGACCGGCCGCGACATCGCAATCTGCTACTCATCGGTCTTGGCGGCGTCGGCATGATGGGGCTCGCCTTTGCCCAGGCGATGTTCAAGCAACCGATCGCGGTGGCGGATTTGAGCGCTGCTGCGCGCGAAACCGCGCTCAAGAACGGCGCGGCGTTTGCGTATGATCCCTCGGAGCCGGAGGTGAGCCGGCGTATCATCAAGGAAACCGACGGGGGTTTCGACGAGGTGGTCGATTTCGCCGGCAACGAAAAATCGATGGCTTTCGCGGTCTCGGTGCTCGCGCGCGGCGGCAAGATCGTGGTGTCGGGATTGATGGGCGGCAATTTCAGCCTGCCGATGGTGCAGTGGATCTACAAGCGCATGACCATCGAAGGCTTCATGGTCGGCACGCTCACTGAAGCACACGAACTGATGTCACTTGCGCGAGCCGGTAAGATCAAAAAGACCCCGATGAAGGAAGAGCCGATGGCGGACGTCCAGAAGTGGATCGACGCGCTGCGGGCCGGGCAAGTTGTCGGGCGCATCGTGCTGAAGAACTGAGACACCAAAATTACCGTCCGATGCGTGTCTTAAAGGCAACGTTGGCAAGCCCGAATTAAGCCCCATGCTGTCCGGATTTGGGGCGTATTGCGACCCAAGTTTTTGGCGAGATTTGCCAGGTGAAAAGTATCGCGTTCACCGGAGTTACGCATGCCACAACGAACCGCGAAATCCCTGTCAGCCGCCTTCGTTGTTATCTTGGCAGGCATTCCGTTTGCGACAATGACGCACGGCGAGACGGCGCCGTCAGACGACTGCCTTGTCGCGCCGAAAGCCGAAACGCCGCCGGGCAGCCATTGGTTTTATCGCGTCGACCACGCCAACAAGCGCAATTGCTGGTACCTTCGCGCCGAAGGCGGGCAGTCGCAAGCGGTGCCGCAGAATACGTCGCTGGCGCCATCTGCGCCTTCCGCGAAGCCGTCGGTGGCGGACGCCCACGCCGAACTCCGCGCGCAAGCCAGCCGCGAGGGTGGCCCCGCCGCCAGCCCGGCTGCGGCCGCCAGTCCACCTGCAAATATCCAGAGGAGCACGCCTTGGCCTGCGACCCCTCCAGCCGAGGCCGCGCCGGCTCCCGCTACACCGCGTTGGCCGGAGCCAGCGGCCGCTAGCCCTGTGCCCGGCAGCGCGGCACCGGCCACGGCCAATCCCGCCGACAACCCTCCGCAGGCTTCAGCTAACCTTCCAGTGACGGCATCGGCACCCGCCGATCCGCCCACACCCGTTCATCTTGGCATATTTCCGGGACTGATCGTTGCCGCAATCGGCGCCCTGGCTTTCGCCATTGCCGTTGCCGCACTCATCGCCAGACGACGACGCGTGCGACTCCCGCGACACCGCAAAATGTCGCGCGCTCGAGCACCGGTCTGGGAAATGACCGATGACGACCGCATCGTTCTCGAGGATCCGCCGCCTTCGCACAACCGCGATTATGAGCCGCGATTTGCCCGCGGCGTTGGAAACGCCAAGCTTCAACAAGCCAAGGTTCAACCAGCCAAGGTTCAGGGCGCCAAGGTTCAAGCAGGGAAAGTTCAGGCACCCAACGTTCGCGGCGATCGCAGGAGCGAATTCCCCCCGCGGATGCCCCGATCGGCGTCGAGGTGAGGTCGGTTACTTCTCCAATTGCCGCTGCAACTCCCGCACAAACGTCGTCAGGCCGGTGCGGCGTTCGCGCTTGAGCCTCTCCGCCTTCAGAATCGATTGAACTTCGGCGAAGGCCTCGTCGACATCGTGGTTGATGACGATATAGTCGTATTCTGCCCAGTGACTGAGTTCATGCGTGGCGCGGCTCATACGAGAGCGTATGACCACACCACTATCCTGGGCGCGGCTGTGCAACCGTTTTTCCAGATCGGCCGCCGAGGGCGGCAGGATAAACACGCTCACCACGTCCGCCCTGGCCTTCTCCCGCAGCTGCTGCGTGCCCTGCCAGTCGATATCGAACAATACGTCCCGCCCCGACGACAAGGCCGTTTCGACCGGCGCGCGCGGCGTACCGTAGCTGTTGTCGAATACGGTGGCCCATTCGAGCAATTCGTTCAGCTTCACCATTTCCTTGAAGCGGGACTGGTCGACGAACAGATAATCGCGGCCATCGACCTCACCCGGCCGCATCGGCCTCGTCGTCGCCGATACCGACATCTTCAGGCCGGGCATCTGTTCGATCAGCAGACGCGACAGCGTCGTCTTGCCCGCGCCCGACGGCGAGGACAGCACGAACATCAATCCACGACGCTCAACCGACATCGCCTTGCCCTCGATCCGCCATGCCTCACTCCAGATTCTGGACCTGCTCGCGGAATTGCTCCACCACGTTCTTCATTTCAAGACCGGTATTGGTCAATTCGATATCGTTGGACTTCGAGCAACACGTATTGACCTCGCGATTGAATTCTTGCGCAAGGAAGTCGAGACGCCGGCCGACCGGCCCACCCTTGGCGATCATTTCACGTGCCTGCGCCACATGGGACGCTATACGATCGAGCTCCTCGCGAATATCGGCTTTTGCGGCGATCAGAAGCGCTTCCTGATTCAGGCGGTCGGGATCGAACCGATCGGACGCCTCCAGAAGCATGCCGATCTGCTCGGCAAGGCGGGCCTTGACCGCATCCGGTTTGCGTCCGGGCGCCGCCTCGGCTTTCCTTGCTAACTGCTCTATCTCGTTCATTCGCTGTAATAGAATCTGCCCCATTGCGGCGCCCTCGCGCTGGCGCATGTCCACCAGATGGGCAAGCGCCTGGTCGAAGGCGCTAGCGGCGGCATCCCTGGCGGCCTTGTCTTCCACCTCATCGCTTTCCGGCTCGACCACTTCGATCACGCCCTTGATGGAAAGGAGCCCGTCGACACTGGGCGCCACCGCATCGATTTTCCCGGCGAGCGTTCCCGCAATGCGCACGATCGACGCCAGCACGTCCTCGTTGACCCGAACCGTCGATAACGCGTTGGTCCGCTTGACGTTGAAATTGGCATACACCGTGCCTCGCGACAGCACCTCCGAGGCACGCTTTTTGGCGAACGATTCAAGCTCGTCCCACCCCGGCGGCAGGCGCATACGCAGATCGAACCCCTTGGCGTTGACGGACTTCAATTCCCATTCGAACGCGTAGGGTCCGCAGGCGCCGTGGCTACGGGCAAAACCGGTCATGCTCGACAGCACCATCGCGTAAAATTCTCCGGAAATATAAGGGCTAGAGATTCGCTAACCTGACTGCTGCGAGTTTAGCGTGTCTCAGGCAAAAGTGGAATTTGCGCGCCATGTCATCCAATCGGCAACAACCGAAATCATGCCTGCCTTCGGCTATTGCTGCACCACCGGGGGAGATGCCGAGGATTGCGATGTACTTGGCCGGGTCGAAGGCGCTGGCCGCGCCGGCTTCTTGACGGGGGCCGGTTTTGCCGGCGTGGACGGCAGTGGGATTGTCGGATCGGCCTGGGCGTTTGCCGCGGCCGGTGCGGGATCATCCGCCGGCTCGACCGTATCGTTCTGGATCTGCTTTTCCATCGTCCGCAGCTTGGCAACGTTTTTCTGATGCACATCGTACGTGTCGCTAAAGGCATGGCCTCCCGTGCCGTCGGCAACAAAGAACAGATCACGTGTGCGCGCAGGGTTCGCGGCCGCCTCCAGCGAAGCCCGTCCGGGATTGGCGATCGGTCCCGGCGGCAGCCCTTCCACCACGTAGGTGTTGTAAGGCGAAGGTTGCTGAATTTCGCTCCGCTTGATCGGCCGGCCGAGCGTGCCCTTGCCGCCGACCAGGCCATAGATGATCGTCGGATCCGATTGCAGCTTTATTTTCTGTCGCAGCCGATTGACGAACACCGCAGCGACCCGGCTGCGCTCATCTGCCTTGCCGGTTTCTTTTTCCACGATCGAAGCCAGCGTCACCAACTGCTCCGGCGTCTTGATCGGAATATCCGGGTTGCGGCGATCCCAGATCTCGGCAAGCACACGCTTTTGCGCCTGTTGCATGCGTGCGATCACCTGGTCTCTCGGGGTGCCACGCGGAAATTTGTAGGTCTCAGGCAGTAACGTGCCTTCGCGCGGCAACTCTCGAACGGAACCGGAGAAAATATCGTTCTCGGAAAGCCGGGCGACAATCTGCTCGGAGGTCAGCCCTTCGGGAATCGTGACGGAGTGCTGAACCACTTTGCCTTCGACGATGGTACCGATGACATCCCGCAGGCTGGCGTTCTTTTGAAACAGATATTCGCCCGGCTTGAGGTCGGAACGCGCTTTCAGCGCAAATACGCTGCCGATAAACGCCCATCGATTGTTGTCGATGACGCCCTCACGCTGCAGAATATCGGCAATATCGGTCATCCCGGCCCGCGCCGGAATGTTGACGATCTTGTCCTCCTGCAACGGGCCGGGCGCCTCGATCTTCTGCTTGCCATAAATATACGTGCCGCCGGCCGCGATCATCAGAAACAGAATCAACGTGATAATGGCGTTGCCGACCACGATGAACGGGTTACGGGCGCGCTCAGACCGCCTCGGCGGCGGCGGAACCTGCTCAGGCTCCAGCGCAGCACGCGGACTCCGGGGCGAAATGGGCGGCCTCTCACTCATCGATGCAACCTGAATCCTGTCGGTTCAATCGTGGCCTTAGAAAACATACACCGGCCGATGGTCTCGCCCGCATCTAGGAATATCACCGAATGCGGCGAAACGGTGGATATCTACTCGATTGGAGCGCTTGTCGTCTGATTCTAACGTTGGCCTACAAGAGCTGTCGTCAGGCGAACGGCGATGTCAAATCCGCTAATCGGTCACGCGTCGCAAAATCACGGACGCGTTAGTACCTCCAAAACCGAATGAGTTCGACAGCACGACGTTGACTTCTCGCTCGCGCGGTGTGTTCGGCACGAGATCGATCGCGGTTTCCACCGACGGGTTGTCAAGATTGATCGTCGGCGGGGCGATGTTATCGCGAATCGCAAGAATACTGAAAATCGCCTCGATCGCGCCAGCCGCACCAAGCAGATGTCCGGTGCAGGACTTGGTCGACGACATCGATACCCTGGAAGCGGCATTGCCGAGCAGGCGTTCCACAGCCCCCAACTCGATTTCGTCGCCTACCTGCGTCGACGTGCCGTGCGCGTTGATGTAGTCGATATCGGCGGCTGAAATCCCGGCGCGTTTCAGCGCAGCGCTCATGCTGCGGAATGCGCCGTCACCGTCCGGCGATGGCGATGTAATGTGATAGGCATCGCCCGACAACCCATAGCCCACCACCTCGGCATATATTCTGGCGCCGCGATTCTTCGCGTGCTCGAGTTCCTCAAGTACCACGATGCCGGCGCCCTCGCCCATCACAAAGCCATCGCGATCCTTGTCGTAGGGGCGCGAAGCCTTTTCGGGCGTGTCGTTGAAGCCGGTCGACAGCGCACGCGCCGCGCAGAACCCCGCCATTCCAATCCGGCAAATCGGTGATTCGGTTCCGCCGGCCACCATGACATCGGCATCTCCAAGCGAAATCAGCCGGCTCGCATCGCCGATCGCATGCGCGCCCGTCGAGCAGGCCGTTACGACGGAGTGATTGGGACCTTTGAGACCGTGTTCGATCGACACGTAGCCGGAGGCGAGATTGATCAGCCGGCCGGGAATGAAGAAGGGCGACACCTTGCGCGGCCCGCGTTCATGCAGAAGGATTGATGTATCCGCAATACCCGACAGGCCGCCGATTCCAGAGCCGATCATGGTGCCGGTGGCGCACTTGTCCTCCTCGCTCGCCGGATGCCAATTGGCGTCATCGAGCGCTTGCCGCGCCGCACACATCGCAAAGATGATGAAGTCGTCAACCTTGCGCTGATCCTTCGGCTCCATCCACTGGTTCGCATCGAACGTGCCGCCGCTGCCATCACCGCGAGGCACCCCGCATGCAATCTGGCTGGTCAGATCGGAAACGTCGAACGTTTCGATCTTCCGGGCACCGCTTTCGGAATTGAGGATACGCTTCCAGGTCGGCTCGATGCCACAGCCAAGTGGCGAGACCATGCCAAGGCCCGTGACGACAACCCGCCTCATCTAGACCACTCCAGCCCGCGAATCGCGGCTCCCGTCAACAGACAGCGGGACCGCGAGGCCACGGTCCCCTTCGTCTTTGTCAGCACCGCGCGGGGCGTCAGCTCTTCGCGTTCTTTTCTAGAAATTTCGTCGCGTCGCCGACCGTCAAAATGGTCTCCGCGGCATCGTCAGGAATTTCACAACCGAATTCTTCTTCAAAAGCCATCACGAGCTCGACGGTATCGAGACTGTCGGCGCCGAGGTCGTCAATAAAGCTCGCATTGTCGACCACTTTTTCGGGTTCGACACCAAGGTGTTCGACCACGATCTTCTTAACCCGCTCGCCAATCTCACTCATCGCTCAACCTCGTGCTGTTCCATTGGACCGACCGAAGACGTACGAGCCATCGTGGTCGTGAATTTCATTCGCAATCGCGCATAGTCTTGATGAGGCCCGTCACGGCCGACACGGACCCGGTGCACGATGACAGGCTCCGCACCGCCAATATACAGGGTTTCAACGTCCTGCAATGGTGTTCTTTGCCCCTCATCTGGGGTTCGGTTATCATACTTCCCAAGCCTTGACTACAAGCCCCATCGGCCACCCCAAGCGATGTTTCGGCCCGCCACAACGACCCACGATCCGCCTCAAATCATGGCCATGCCGCCGTTGACGTGAATGGTCTGTCCGGTCACATACGCCGCTTCGTTGGAGCTGAGATAGACAGCGGCAGCCGCGATGTCGTCGGGCGTTCCCAGCCGGGCCGCCGGAACCTTCGACAGGATGGCTTCGCGTTGCTTCTCATTGAGCGCGTCGGTCATGGGCGTTGCGATGAAGCCGGGAGCGATGCAGTTCGCGGTGACGTTGCGCCTGGCATATTCGGCGCCTAGTGTCTTGACCAAGCCGATCAGGCCGGCCTTGGAGGCCGTGTAATTGGCCTGGCCGGGATTGCCGGTAACGCCGACCACCGACGTAATCGCAATGATGCGCCCGAAGCGTTTGCGCATCATCAGCTTGGTTGCGGCGCGCGCCAGTCGGAATGTCGCAGTCAGATTGACGTTGATCACCTGATCCCAGTCCTCGTCACGCAACTGCACAAAGAGATTGTCCCGCGTGATCCCGGCATTGGCGACGAGAATGTCGACCTGACCCATGGCCTTTTCGGCGGACGGGACAAGCGCCTCGACTTCTGCCGCATCGGAAAGATTGCAGGGCAGCACGTGGAGCCGCTCGCCCAGCTTGGTGGCAAGCGTATCCAGCGCCTCACGCCGGGTGCCGGAAATAGCCACCGTCGCACCTTGCCGGTGTAGGGCTGACGCGATCGCCCCGCCGATGCCGCCGCTTGCGCCGGTAACAAGGGCCGTCCTGCCGGTCAAATCGAACATCGTTGCTTCCCCACTCAGGATGGCTGCGCTGCTGCGAGCGCGTCCTTCGCCGAAACAATATCGCCGGGGCCGCCGACCGAAACCCCGACGGCGCCGTCGGCGATGCGTTTAACCAGCCCGCTCAGCACTTTGCCGGCGCCGATTTCGAAGAACCGCGAGACACCGTGATTTGCCATATAAGCCACCGACTCGCGCCAGCGCACCGTGCCCGTGACCTGTTCGACCAGCCGGCGACGAATCTCGTCGGGATCCGTGATTGGCGCAGCCAATACATTCGACACGACGGGCACCGCTGGTTGTTTGATGGCAACGTCGCTCAGCGCTTCCGTCATCGCGTCGGCGGCCGGCTGCATCAGCCGGCAATGAAACGGCGCTGAGACCGGCAGCATCATCGCCCGCTTGGCGCCCTTCGTCCTGGCGATCTCGACCGCTCGCTCGACTGCGGCCTTATCGCCGGAAATAACCACTTGGCCGGCGCCATTGTCGTTTGCGGCCTGGCAGACCTGTCCCTGAGCGGCTTCGATCGCTACCGCGACCGCGGCCTCGTAATCCAGGCCAAGCAAGGCGGCCATGGCGCCGACGCCTACCGGGACCGCCTTCTGCATGGCGAGGCCACGAATGCGGAGCAAGCGCGCGGTGTCGCTGACGGCAAGGCTGCCGGCCGCGGCGAGCGCGGAATATTCGCCGAGCGAGTGGCCCGCCACGAAGGCCGCATGTTTGGCAACCGAGAAGCCGGCTTCGCTTTCCAGCACCCGCATGGTGGCGAGCGAGACCGCCATCAAGGCCGGCTGGGCATTCTCGGTGAGCTGCAACGTCTCGGCCGGGCCGTCCCAGATGATTGCAGTCAGCCTTTCGCTGAGTGCCGCATCAACCTCCTCAAACACCGCGCGGGCTGCCGGAAAAGCCTCGGCCAAAGCCTTGCCCATGCCAACGGCCTGAGAGCCCTGGCCGGGAAAGGTGAATGCTGCTGTCATCAGGTGCCTCTGGACATCTATTTTCTCAATGACCGGTCAGCGAAGCCCGGTCAACAAGAAATATCTTTATTTTTCAATAGCTTGCGATAGAATCCGAAACAAATACAGCGTCGAGTTGCAAATCACGCCCGCAAGCCGGGCCGAAAGACACCGCGCAAGCCTTCCGTGTCAAGCCGGAGACGCTCAGATGGGTCCCGCGGAATTCCGGTTCCCCGAAGGCTTTCCCTTGCCAGCGGGCCTAAAATCCTTATAACGCGCCCATCCGTGGGTCCCTGGCCGGGAGCTGAACGGACGGTCTCAGCAATTTCACCGTATGGCGATCTTGATGTGGCAGGGCCAGTCGGCCCGTCGTCCCGTGTTTCCGCCTTCTTGAGCTTATCCCGAGTCCTTTCCGAAGGGTTCGAAGGGCTTGCCGCCGGCGATTCCCACGCCAACACAGGAAAGGACATCCATGCCTCTTTATGAGCATGTTTTTCTCGCGCGTCAGGACGCCAGCACCCAGCAGGTCGAAGAACTGACCACCCAGATGACCGGCATCGTCGAACAGGCGGGCGGCAAGATCACCAAGACCGAGAACTGGGGCGTACGTTCACTGACCTATCGCATGAACAAGAATCGCAAGGCGCATTTTGTGCTGCTCAACATCGACGCGCCCTCGGCGGCCGTCGCCGAAATCGAGCGGCAGGAGCGGATCAGCGAAGACGTGATCCGCTATCTGACCGTCCGCGTCGAAGAGCACGAAGAAGGTCCCTCGGCGATGATGCGCAAGGCCGATCGCGACCGTGAACGTGACGACCGGGGCGGTGGTTTCCGCGGTGATCGCGATGGCGGTTTCCGTGGCGACCGTGACGGCGGCTTCCGCGGCGATCGTGGCCCGCGTCGCCCGCGCGAAGAAGTCGAAGCGGCGGAAGAGGAGTAGGAACCATGGCCGAAGCTGGTGCACGCCGTCCGTTTTTCCGTCGCCGCAAGACCTGTCCGTTCACGGGCCCGAATGCGCCGAAGATCGATTACAAGGATTCCAAGCTGCTGATGCGCTATGTCTCCGAGCGCGGCAAGATCGTGCCGAGCCGCATCACCGCCGTTTCCGCCAAGAAGCAGCGCGAACTCGCGCGCGCCATCAAGCGCTCGCGTTTTCTGGGTCTGCTTCCTTATGTCATTCGCTAAGAACAATATTCGATCCGTGGCATAAGCGCCGCGGATCGAAATCCTCATAAGGCTTCCGGGTCGTCCGGTTGCCGATGGTTGGGGTCGAACGACCTCTAACCGCTCGAAAGGAGCGGGACAGCTGATGATTGCGACGATATCCATTGCTTTGGCGGCTGGTCTTGCGTCGGCATTGATGTTCGCGTCGATCGCCTCGGGCGCGGCAAT
>Ga0210389_10000695_pt1 | contig 28976 bp, 39 predicted proteins | sample IncBWH28OmetaG_FD_160127 | JGI IMG/M metagenome (GOLD analysis project Ga0210389, IMG submission 160127) | Forest soil microbial communities from Barre Woods Harvard Forest LTER site, Petersham, Massachusetts, United States - Inc-BW-H-28-O ... | reverse complement strand
CGCGACCTGACGGTCGCGGCGCCGTTCTGCTTGCCCAGGGGCCGCGAGCTTCCGTCGCGGCGCCGTCTGCTGTCTTGACCGACCGCGCGCGTTTGGGCGACTCGATTCGCGGTAGAGGGCGGGGTCGTGAGGACGCCCGAGCGGATTCGGCCCCGTTCCCGGTCTTTGTCCCCGCCTCGGCGGCAACAACGGCAACGGGCCGCCACCGGCGCGCTGGCGCGTGCGTGCGGAGCTGTCATCGTCGGCTTGCGGTACCCCATCGTCGCGGGCTGGATCGTCGCGGTGGTCGCGGCCATGCACTTCCTGCCGCAGCTCAGCCAGTCCGGCGGCCCGGCCAGCCTCGTTCCCTCGAGCGCGCCGGCGGTCCAGACCGAGGTGACCGCTACCAGGATTTTCGGCGAGCCCCTCGACGCGCAGGTGGTCGTCGTCCAGCGGGCGGGGCGCGGCCTGACGCCGAGGGCTCAGGCCGACGCGATCCGCAACGCCGTCTCCGTCGACACCGGCCGGGCCGCAGGCACCCCGATCGCCGGGCTGGCCGGCGCGGTGCCGATCCCGAACACCGGTGGTGCCTTTCCGGGCTCACGCGAGCGGTCAACGACGGTCATCACGTTCTTGTACTTCCAGCCCGGCATGTCGCCGGCCGCGCAGACGCTCGCCGGCGAGCTCTACGCCCGCCAGTTCGCGTCCGCGCCCGCGGCTCATCTGATTGGTGTCACCGGCGTGGCGCCAGCGATCTACGAGCAGGGCGTCATCATCAGTCAGCACCTTGCCTGGGTAGAGATGGCGACCGTGCTGGCGATCTTCTTGATCGTCGGCTTCTTCTTTCTCTCGCCAGGCGCGCCCCTCGCGACGCTGGCCTGCGCTGGCACCGCGTACCTGCTGGCCGTCCGTGTTGTCGCCTGGGTGATGCAGCAGATGCACGTGACGCTGCCGCCCGACGTCGAGCCAGTTCTGGTCGTGCTGCTGCTCGGGGTCACGACGGATTACTCCGTCTTCTTCATGTCGGGCATGCGCGACCGCCTGGCCGAAGGCCTGTCGCGGGTCCAGGCGGCCCGGCTGACGACCGGGGAGTACGCGCCGATCATTCTCGCGGCCGGCCTCCTGGTCGCGGCCGGCACGGCCTCGCTTGGCGTCGCGAGGATGCAGCTGATCCGCGCCTTCGGCCCGGCGCTGGCGGTGACCGTGCTGACCGCGATGCTGGTATCACTCACGCTCGCGCCTGCGCTGATCGGCATCTTTGGCAGCGCCCTGTATTGGCCGGGACCGCACTGGTTCCGGGCGGCCAGGAAGGCAGCGCGCCGCGAGGCTGCGGCTGCGGCTGCGGCTGCGGCTGCGGGTTCGGCGCAGGCAGCCGGCGATCCGTCGTCGCGGGCGCGGCGGTCGCGGTCGCCGCGGTCGCCGTGGGCTATCCGGGAAGCGGTGGCGAGGTTCGCTGCGGTGCGGCCGGTCGCGCTCGTGATCGTGGCTGCCTGCGTCCTCGGCCTGCTGGCGACCGCGCTCGACGCCACCGGCCTGCGGCTAGGCGCGCCGCTCGTGGCGGCCCTGCCGGGCAGCACTCAGCAGGCGCGGGCTCAGACAGCTGCCGGTCGCGGATTCGCGGTGGGCATCTTGTCGCCCACCGAGATCGTGCTCCTGGCTCCCGGAATCGGGCACGACAGCGCTGCCCTCGGCCGGCTGCAGGCGCTGCTCGCCAAGCAACCCGGCGTCGCAGGCGTGGTTGGCCCGGCGACGGTGCCGGCCGCGGAGGCGAAGGCCGGCGTGCCACCTGCGGCGGGCCAGCCGAATCCGATGCTGGCGAAGTCCGGGAACGCGGCCCGCTTCGGCATCATCGAGCGCACCGACCCGCTCGGGCCCACGGCGGTCAGCGACGTCGCGTCCCTTCAGGCCAGGCTGCCGGCGCTCGTCCGGTCCGCTGGCCTGACCGGCGCCCGGATCGAGGTCGGCGGTGAGACCGCGGCGGTCGGCGCCGCCGTCAGTGCCACGACCGGCAGCCTGGGCCAGCTGGCCCTGATCATGCTCGCCATCACGTTCGTGCTGCTCGCCCTTTTCCTGCGTGCGCTGCTCGCGCCGCTCTATCTGCTGGCGGCCAGCGTGCTGTCCCTGCTGGCGACGCTGGGCCTCACGGTCTGGATCTTCCAGCATCGCCTTGGCTACGACGGCCTGGTGTACTACGTGCCGTTCACGGTGGCGGTGCTGCTGATCTCGCTGGGCGCCGACTACAACGTGTTCGTGGTCGGCCGGATCTGGGCGGAAGCCCGGCGCCAGCCGCTGCGCGAGGCCATCGCGGTGGCCAGCTCGCAGGCCTCGCGCGCGATCACCGTGGCCGGCGTGGCGCTGGCCACCAGCTTCGCCTTGCTCGCGCTCATCCCGCTGGACCAGTTCCGTGAGGTAGCCGTGGCGATGGCGGCCGGCATCGTGATCGACGCGATCGTGGCGCGCTCGCTGCTCGTGCCCGCGCTCGTGGCGCTTTTCGGCCGGGCCGGCCTGTGGCCTGGTGGCCGCGCGCGCCGAAATGTAGGTATTTAGCCCCGTACGCGCAGGCCGAGTGCGGCTGGCGGGCGTCGTGGGTGTGACAGCCACGTCGCTGTATGGGCAGCAGAGCCACATCCACGACGTATCAGGCGGGTCAGCTTGACCGGCTAGGGCCGCACCGGCCAGCCGGCCAGCCGGCCCGCGCGGCGAGCTTCATGAGCGCCTCAGCGTCCGCTGGCGCCGCCGCGTGCTGGTCATTGTTGAAATAGGCGAACACGTCGGCCCCGGGCGGGAAGGTGTCCATTATTCGGCGCAGCCAGGTGCGGAGCGCTTGCGGGCCGTAGCGCGGCCAGGGCTGCGCCGCACCTTCGTGGAAGCGCAGGTATCCCCAGCCCGCGGTCCGCCACAGCGGGCCGAGAGGCCTGCCGCGCCGGTCTGACCAGCACAGCGCCGCATCGTGGGCCGCGAGGATGTCCCTGACGTCCTGCGTCAGCCAGGACTCATGCCGGAACTCGACGCAGACGCGCCGTTGACCTGGCCGGCTCTCGGGCGGCTCGACCTGTGCCACCTTGCTTTGGGCCACCTTGCTTTGGGCCAGGCTGCTGAACTGCACCGCGAACTGATGCAGGCACTCGTCGAGAGCGGCCGGGTCGGCGCGCATGGTCGGCGGGAGCTGCAGGAGCACCGGCCCCAGCCGGTCACCGAGGCTCGCGGCCACGCCCAGCAGGCGGCTGACCGGCTCGGCCGGCTCACGCAGCCGCCGAATGTGCGTCAGGTACCGGCTGGCCTTCACGGCCATAACGAAGCCAGCCGGCGTCCGGGCGCGCCAGGAGGCAACGGTGCCGGCGACCGGCAGGCGGTAGAACGTTCCGTTGTTCTCCACGGTAGGGAACAGGGTCGCGTAGTGCTCGAGCCACTGGGACACCGGCAGCCGCTCCGGGTAGAACGCCCCGCGCCAGTCCCGGTACTGCCAGCCTGACGTGCCGACGAGCAGCGGCACTGGCGTGCCTCCTTTCGCTGTTCAGTAGCCTCGCGGGTCAGTAGCCAGTGGTCCTGGACCGAGCGTGCCCCAGTCCGGCATCTCTCAAAGACGCGGGCGTCCGGGAACGCGGGCGTCTGGGAATAAAGCCATCGAAAAGCTGATTGACACTCCTGTCTGGGGACAGCAGATGGGTCGCGATGACTGCGTCGACTGCGCCCGAGATTTGACCTGTGGCCGCAGTAGTTCTGGTCGCAGCAAATGTGCGATGGCGCTAGTAAGGCTTTGCTAAGCTAACGTCCAGCGAAGAGCGAGATGCCAGCCCGTTTTGACCAGCGAGCCAGGGGTTGGCTATTCTGGTTCTCCGTGCCCATGCCTCATGGGTGCGTGCACGTCTGTGTGACCGCGGTCTCGTGACCTCAGCGTTGGTTAACGCAGGGTTGATGAGCCGCGTGGCCAGGCGGGCAGCAAGACTTCCCTTCCGGATTCCGGGTCCGTTTCGGGCCTGGGTGCGTCGTGAACACTGCGACACGCCCGACCGCGGGGGGCGGGCGGGCAGCTACCGAGGCAGGAACCAGCAGGTCAAGTACGTCCTAGACCGCGCTCGGAGCGTGGTCGGGAGCAAACGCTGTGTCGCAAGGCACAGCACCAGAGTGGCCGCGCTACCGGCGCGGCGCCGGGTCAGCCGACGGCTAGCCCGGTCGTAGTCAGCAGGCGACAGCAGCGCCGCAAGGCGCGCGGTAGAGAAAAGACGGAGACGCGTTGCCCACGATCCAGCAGCTAGTCCGCAAGGGCCGGCAGGACAAGGTAGCCAAGAACAAGACTCCGGCGCTGCAGGGCAGCCCGCAGCGCCGCGGGGTGTGTACGCGCGTCTACACGACCACGCCCAAGAAGCCCAACTCGGCTCTGCGGAAGGTCGCCCGAGTCCGGCTGACCAGCAAGATCGAGGTCACTGCCTACATCCCTGGTGTGGGGCACAACCTCCAGGAGCACTCGATCGTGCTCGTACGCGGCGGCCGCGTTCGTGACCTGCCCGGCGTGCGCTACAAGATCATCCGCGGCTCCCTGGACACTCAGGGTGTCCGCAACCGCAAGCAGGCACGCAGCCGCTACGGCGCCAAGAAGGAGAAGAGCTGACATGCCGCGCAAGGGCCCCGCGACCAAGCGGCCGCTAGTGACCGACCCGGTCTACGGCTCGCCGCTCGTCACCGCGCTGGTGAACAAGGTTCTCAAGAACGGCAAGCGGTCGCTCGCCGAGCGGATCGTCTACGGTGCGCTCGAGGGCTGCCGCGACAAGACGGGCAACGACCCCGTGGTCACGCTCAAGCGGGCGCTGGACAACGTCAAGCCCACCCTGGAGGTGCGCAGCCGCCGGGTTGGCGGCGCGACTTACCAGGTGCCGGTTGAGGTCCGCGCTTCGCGGAGCACGACGCTCGCGCTGCGCTGGCTCATCACCTACTCGCGGGCGCGCCGAGAGAAGACCATGACCGAGCGGCTCATGAACGAGCTGCTGGACGCCAGCAACGGACTCGGAGCGAGCGTCAAGCGCCGCGAGGACACCCACAAGATGGCCGAGTCCAACAAGGCGTTCGCTCACTACCGCTGGTAGTGAGCTTTCCCAGAGATTAAGGATCGAGGATCACAGGCAGTGGCCGCGACACAGACCGCTAGCGAACTCGCCAACGTCCGGAACATCGGCGTCATGGCGCATATCGACGCGGGCAAAACCACGACCACAGAGCGGATCCTGTTCTACACCGGCATCAATTACAAGATCGGTGAGGTCCACGAGGGCGCAGCCACCATGGACTGGATGGAGCAGGAGCAAGAGCGCGGCATCACGATCACGTCTGCCGCGACCACCTGCATGTGGCGTGACCACACCATCAACCTGATCGACACGCCGGGACACGTCGACTTCACCGTCGAGGTGGAGCGCTCACTGCGCGTCCTCGACGGGGCGGTCGCGGTATTCGACGGCGTCGCCGGTGTCGAGCCGCAGTCCGAGACTGTCTGGCGGCAGGCGGACCGCTACGGCGTGCCGCGGATCTGCTTCGTCAACAAGATGGACCGTGTCGGTGCCGAGTTCCACCGCTGCGTGGAGATGATCACCGACCGGCTGGGCGCTACTCCGCTCGTTGTTCAGCTGCCGTGGGGCGTGGAGTCGGATTTCCGCGGTGTCATCGACCTAATCCAGATGCGCGGCCTGCTGTGGCAGACCGAGGGCAAGGGCGACACCTACGACGTCGTCCCGATCCCGGACGACCACGCTGAGGCAGCCCGCGAGTGGCGGGACAAGCTGGTAGAGACCATCGCCGAGAACGACGAGGAGATGATGGAGCTCTACCTGGAAGGCACCGAGCCCGATGCCGACCAGCTCATCGCCGCGATCCGGCGGGCCACGATCGCCAGCAGCATCACCCCGGTGATGTGCGGCAGCGCGTTCAAGAACAAGGGCGTACAGCCCATGCTCGACGCGATCGTGGACTTCCTGCCGAGCCCGGTGGACATCCCGTCCATCAAGGGTCACGCGGTCGGCGACGAGGAGACCGTCATCGAGCGGCACGCCGACACCGCCGAGCCCTTCGCCGCACTGGCATTCAAGATCATGTCTGACCAGCACCTCGGCAAGCTGACTTACATCCGCGTCTACTCCGGCAAGCTCGAGACCGGCACCCAGGTGCTGAACTCGACTAAGGGCCGCAAGGAGCGGATCGGCAAGATCTACCAGATGCACGCGAACAAGCGCGAGGAGCGCCCGAGCGCGGTGGCTGGCCAGATCGTGGCCGTGATGGGGCTGAAGGACACCACGACCGGCGACACGCTGAGCGACCCGACGAAGCAGGTCATCCTGGAGTCGATGACCTTCCCGGCACCGGTCATCAACGTGGCGATCGAGCCGAGGACCAAGGCCGACCAGGACAAGCTCGGTACCGCGATCCAGCGGCTGGCCGAGGAGGACCCGACCTTCCAGGTCAGGACCGACGAGGAGACCGGCCAGACGATCATCTCGGGCATGGGCGAGCTGCACCTGGAGGTGCTGGTCGAGCGGATGCGCCGCGAGTTCAAGGTCGAGGCCAACATCGGCCGTCCGCAGGTCGCCTACCGCGAGACCGTCCGCAAGAAGGTCGAGCGGGTCGAGTACACCCACAAGAAGCAGACTGGCGGTTCCGGCCAGTTCGCCCGGGTGATCATCAACCTGGAGCCGACCGGCGGCGACGGCGGCGGCTACGAGTTCGAGAACAAGGTCACCGGTGGCCGGGTCCCGCGGGAGTACATCCCGTCGGTGGACGCGGGCTGCCAGGAAGCCGCCGAGTTTGGGGTGCTGGCCGGGTACCCCATGGTGGACGTCAAGGTCACCCTGACCGACGGCGCCTACCACGAGGTCGACTCGTCCGAGCTCGCCTTCAAGATCGCCGGCTCGATGGCCTTCAAGAAGGCCGCCGGCCATGCCGATCCTGTCCTGCTGGAGCCCCTGATGGCGGTCGAGGTCAGGACACCTGACGACTACATGGGCGAAGTTATCGGTGACCTCAACAGCCGCCGTGGCCAGATCCAGGCCATGGAGGAGAGGTCCGGGGTGCGGGTCGTGAAGGCCCTCGTCCCGCTGTCTGAGATGTTCGGCTACGTGGGAGACCTGCGCAGCCGGACGCAGGGACGGGCGGACTACAGCATGCAGTTCGATTCGTATGCCGAGGTCCCGCCCAGCATCGCCAAGGAGATCATCGCCAAGGCACGCGGCGAGTAGTCAGAAATAACGACGACACGAAGCAAGCAGCGCGCGTGAGCGCCTGGCCCCGCTGCGGCGGGGAAACGATCGCAACGAGGAGACACCAGTGGCGAAGGCCAAGTTCCAGCGGACCAAGCCGCACGTCAACATCGGCACCATCGGTCATATCGACCACGGCAAGACGACGCTGACCGCGGCGATCACCAAGGTGCTGCACGATAAGTACCCCGATGTCAACACCGCCAGCGCGTTCGACCAGATCGACAACGCGAAGGAAGAGAAGGAGCGCGGGATCACCATCTCGATCTCGCACGTCGAGTACCAGACCGAGAAGCGGCACTACGCGCACGTGGACTGCCCCGGTCACGCTGACTACATCAAGAACATGATCACCGGCGCTGCTCAGATGGACGGCGCGATCCTGGTCGTGGCGGCCACTGACGGGCCGATGCCGCAGACACGCGAGCATGTGCTGCTGGCCCGCCAGGTCGGCGTGCCCTACATCGTGGTCGCGCTGAACAAGGCCGACATGGTCGACGACGAGGAGATCCTCGAGCTGGTCGAGCTCGAGGTGCGCGAGCTGCTCAGCACGTACGAGTTCCCCGGCGACGACGTGCCGGTGATCCGGGTATCGGCCCTCAAGGCGCTCGAGGGCGACGCTGAGTGGGGCGAGAAGGTCGTCGAGCTCATGACGGCCTGTGATGACAGCATCCCGGAGCCGGTCCGCGAGGTCGAGAAGCCGTTCCTGATGCCGGTCGAGGACGTGTTCTCGATCACCGGCCGCGGCACTGTCGTGACCGGCCGGATCGAGCGCGGCGTCATCCACACCGGCGATGAGGTCGAGATCATCGGCATCAAGGACAAGGCGTCCAAGACCACCGTCACTGGCGTGGAGATGTTCCACAAGATCCTGGACGAGGGCCAGGCGGGCGACAACGCCGGCCTGCTGCTGCGCGGTACCAAGCGCGAGGACGTGGAGCGCGGCCAGGTCATCATCAAGCCGGGCACCAACACCCCGCACACCGAGTTCGAGGCGCAGGTCTACATCCTGTCCAAGGACGAGGGCGGGCGGCACACGCCGTTCTTCAACAACTACCGGCCGCAGTTCTACTTCCGCACCACGGACGTGACCGGCGTGGTGCACCTGCCGGAAGGCACCGAAATGGTGCTGCCCGGTGACAACACGGAGATGAAGGTCGACCTGATTCAGCCGATCGCCATGGAGGAAGGTCTGCGCTTCGCTATCCGCGAGGGCGGCCGGACCGTAGGCGCCGGTCGGGTCACGAAGATCGTCAAGTAAGACGGCGGGCCCGGGGGGAAACTCCCGGGCCCGTTCCACGGCCGGTCCCGTCCGGTATGGGACTGGCAAGACAGCGGCATGAACGAGCGAAGGACATCGAAGCCACATGGCGGGACAGAAGATCCGCATCCGGCTCAAGGCCTATGACCACGAGGTCATTGACAGCTGGGCGCGGAAGATCGTCGATACGGTGATTCGTACCGGCGCCAAGGTCGCGGGCCCGGTGCCGCTGCCGACCGAGAAGAACGTCTACTGCGTCATCCGCTCGCCGCACAAGTACAAGGACTCGCGCGAGCACTTCGAGATGCGCACGCACAAGCGGCTGATCGACATCATCGACCCGACGCCGCGGACAGTCGACTCCCTGATGCGGCTCGACGTGCCGGCTGGCGTCGACATCGAAATCAAGCTGTAGCAGGACTGCCGGGATGAAGAAGCCTGCCGTGAAGATACAGAAAGCACTGTGATGACCAAGCAGATCAAAGGGGTCCTGGGCACCAAGCTCGGCATGACCCAGGTCTTCGCCGATGACGGCAGGATGGTTCCCGTGACGGTCGTCGCGGCCGGTCCTTGCGTCGTCACCGCGGTGCGGACGCCGGCCGCTGACGGCTACGCAGCCGTCCAGCTGGGCTTCGGCGAGATCGACCCGCGCAAGGTGACCAAGCCGGTCGCCGGGCACTTCGCCAAGGCCGGCGTCACGCCGCGCCGGTACCTGGTGGAGCTGCGGACCGACAACGCCACCGACTACACCCTCGGTCAGGAAGTCACTGCTGAGACTTTCGCCGCTGGCGAGCTGATCGACGTGACGGCCACCAGCAAGGGCAAGGGCTTCGCCGGCGTCATGAAGCGGCATGGCTTCAAGGGCATGAGCTCATCGCACGGCACGAAGCGGAAGCACCGCGCGCCTGGCTCGATTGGCGGCTGCGCCTATCCGGGCCGCGTGTTCAAGGGAGTGCGGATGGCCGGCCGGATGGGCGGCGAGCGCACAACTACGGCAAACCTGACCCTGCACGGCGTCGATGCCGGCCGCGGGTTGCTGCTGATCAAGGGCGCTGTCCCCGGGCCAGCTGGCGCCCTCGTGCTTGTCCGCAACGCCGCCAAGGCCCCAGTGAAGAGTGAGGCGAAATGAGCCCCGCGCAGACGAGCTCCGCAGCTGAGGGAGCAGCACCGGCCAAGCCCAGGGCTGCCAAGCCCAAGGCGGCCGCAGCCGCGACCGCGCAACTGCCCGCGGAGATCTTCGACGCCAAGGTCAATGTGCCGCTGATCCACCAGGTGGTCGTGGCGCAGGAGGCGGCCGCCCGGCAGGGCACGCATTCCACCAAGCGTCGCGGCGAGGTCCGCGGCGGTGGCAGGAAGCCGTACCGGCAGAAGGGCACCGGGCGTGCCCGGCAGGGCTCGACGCGTGCGCCGCAGTTCGCCGGCGGTGGCGTCGTGCACGGCCCGCACCCGCGCTCGTATGACCAGCGGACACCGAAGAAGATGAAGGCCGCCGCGCTGCGCGGGGCGCTGTCCGACCGGGCGAGGCACGACCGGGTGCATGTGATCGCCGGGCTCGTCGACGGCGAGACGCCCAGCACCAAAACCGCGGTCGCCGCGCTCGCGAGCCTGACCGGGTCCGCGGCGCACGTGCTGGTCGTGATCACCGCCGGTGACAGCCTCACCAGGCTCAGCCTGCGCAACGTTCAGGGCGTGCACGTACTCGCGGAGGGCCAGCTGAACACCAGGGACGTCCTGGTCAGCGACCACGTGGTCTTCACCCAGGAAGCGCTGGACGGCTTCGTGGCACGCACCAGCGGGACGACCAAGCAGGAGGGCGAGCAGCAGTGAACAAGACCGTCAACCCGCGCGACATCCTGCTGCGCCCCGTTATCTCGGAGAAGAGCCTCCGGCTGGCCGATGACGGCAAGTACACGTTCATCGTTGCGCCTGGCACGCACAAGACCCAGATCCGCCAGGCGGTGGAGGCGACCTTCAGCGTGAAGGTAACCGGCGTCAACACGATCAACAGGCCCGGCAAGCGCCGCCGGACCCGGTTCGGCTGGGGCAAGCGGCCGGACACCAAGCGTGCCATCGTCAGCCTCGCCGCTGGCGACCGGATTGAGCATTTCGGCGGACCGGTCAGCTAACCGGCGATTACGAGGAGTTTTCACCAGATGGCTATCAGAAAGTACAAGCCGACTACCCCCGGCAGGCGGGGAGCGAGTGGCTCCGACTTCTCTGAGCTCACCAGGACAGAGCCAGAGAAGAGCCTGGTGCGCCCGCTGACCAGCCACGGCGGCCGGAACGTCTACGGCCGCATCACCACGCGGCACCAGGGCGGCGGGCACAAGCGCTCGTACCGGCTGATCGATTTCCGCCGCGCGGACAAGGACGGCGTGCCCGCGAAGGTCGCGCACATCGAGTACGACCCGAACCGGACTGCGCGGATCGCGCTGCTGCACTACGCCGACGGCGAGAAGCGCTACATCATCGCGCCGGTCGGTCTCAAGCAGGGCGATCGGGTCGAGAACGGCGCGGGCGCTGACATCAAGACGGGTAACTGCCTGCCGCTGCGCAACATCCCGACCGGCACGGTGGTGCACGCCATCGAGCTGCGGCCAGGCGGCGGTGCCAAGATCGCCCGGTCTGCCGGGTCTGGCGTGCAGCTGCTGGCCAGGGAGGGCAATCGCGCGACCCTGCGCATGCCGTCCGGCGAGATCCGGCTTGTCGACGCGGCGTGCCGCGCGACGGTCGGCGAGGTGGGCAACGCCGAGCAGGGCAACATCAAGCTTGGCAAGGCCGGCCGCAGCCGCTGGAAGGGCCGCAGGCCCACCGTTCGCGGTGTCGCCATGAACCCCGTCGACCACCCAATGGGCGGCGGCGAGGGCAAGACCTCGGGCGGCCGTCACCCGGTCAGCCCCTGGGGGCAGCCAGAGGGCCGCACGCGCCGAGCGCACAAGCCCAGCGACCAGATGATCACCCGCCGGCGCAGCAAGAAGAAGCGGTAGGAGCACCTAGCGATGCCTCGTAGCCTTAAGAAGGGTCCCTTCGTGGACGATCACCTGCAGAAGAAGGTGGACGTCCAGAACGACAAGGGCACCAAGAACGTCATCAAGACGTGGTCGCGCCGTTCGATGATCGTTCCGGCGATGCTCGGCCACACCATCGCCGTGCACGACGGGCGCAAGCACGTGCCGGTGTTCATCACCGAGTCGATGGTCGGGCACAAGCTCGGCGAGTTCGCGCCAACCCGTACATTCCGCAGCCACGTGCGTGACGACCGGCGCAGCCGGCGCTAACGACAGACCTACGACACAGCAACGCCGGACACGAGAAGAGCGAGACTGAGATGGAAGCAAGGGCTAAGGCGCGGTTCGTACGCGTCACGCCGCGGAAGGCCCGCCGCGTGGTGGACCTCATCCGCGGCCTGCCTGCCGACCAGGCGCAGGCGACGCTTGCCTTCGCGCCGCAGTCAGCGAGCGACCCCATCGGCAAGGTGCTGGCCAGCGCCATCGCCAACGCCGGGCACAACAGCCACCTCGACGCCAGTTCGCTGGTCGTGAGCCGAGCCTGGGTGGATGAGGGACCAACGCTGAAGCGCTTCCGGCCGCGAGCTCAGGGCCGTGGCTACCGGATCAACAAGCGCACCAGCCACATCACGGTCATCGTTTCCGACCACGGAGCATCGCGCGGCGGTGCGCCAAGCAGCGGTGCGACCAGGAGCAGGGAGAGGACCCGCTAGTGGGCCAGAAAGTGAACCCGCACGGGTTCCGGCTGGGCATCACCACCGACTTCAAGAGCCGGTGGTACGCCAACAAGCTCTACAAGGACTATGTCGCGGAGGACGTTGCCATCCGGCGGCTGCTTCAGCGCGGCATGGAGCGGGCCGGCATCTCCAAGGTGGAGATCGAGCGGACCATGGACCGGGTGCGGGTCGACATTCACACCGCGCGGCCGGGCATCGTGATCGGCCGTCGCGGCGCCGAAGCTGACCGCATCAGGGGCGACCTGGAGAAGCTGACCGGCAAGCAGGTGCAGCTCAACATCCTTGAGGTCAAGAACCCCGAGATCGACGCTCAGCTCGTCGCGCAAGGCGTGGCCGAGCAGCTCTCCAGCCGTGTCTCGTTCCGCCGCGCCATGCGCAAGGCGATGCAGACCGCGATGAAGAGCGGCGCGAAGGGCATCCGGGTCCAGTGCTCGGGTCGCCTCGGCGGCGCTGAGATGTCCCGGTCAGAGTTCTACCGCGAGGGCCGGGTGCCGCTGCACACGCTGCGCGCGGATATCGATTACGGCTTCTACGAGGCGCGCACCACGTTCGGCCGGATCGGCGTCAAGGTCTGGATCTACCGCGGCGAGGCCCCGGCGACCAGGGCCGAGCGCGAGGCTGCCGCGGCAGCCCTGCGGGCCGGCCAGCGGCCCGGCGGTGGCCCTGGCGGCGGCCGCGACCGCGACCGGGAGCGCCCGCAGCGCCAGCAGCGCCGCAGGCCCGGCTCACCGGACGGGACCGACCGGCCGGCCGCGGCGGCGCCGGCAGAGGCCAGCGCCGAGGCACCCGAGGCCGGGGCCCCGGCGAGCCCTGCGGGCACGTCAGGCGAGGAGGGCTAGTCATGCTGATCCCGCGGCGGGTCAAGCACCGCAAGCAGCACCGGCCGGACCGTTCTGGCGTAGCCAAGGGCGGCACCAGGGTGACTTTCGGTGAATACGGCATCCAGGCTGTCGAGCACTCGTACGTCACCAACCGGCAGATCGAGGCCGCTCGTATCGCCATGACCCGGCACATCCGCCGTGGCGGCAAGGTGTGGATCACGATCTACCCGGACCGTCCGCTGACGAAGAAGCCGGCCGAGACCCGGATGGGGTCAGGCAAGGGCGCGCCCGAGTGGTGGATCGCGAACGTGAAGCCAGGACGCGTCATGTTCGAGCTGTCCGGCGTGCCCGAGGAAGTGGCCAGGGAGGCTCTGCGGCGAGCCATGCACAAGCTCCCGATGAAATGCAAATTTGTGAAGCGTGAAGTGGGGGAGGCGTGATGGCCAAGGCACTGGCAGCCGCTGACCTGCGGACCTCGACCGAGGAAGAGCTGGATCTGAAGCTAACCGAGGCGAAGATCGAGCTGTTCAACCTCCGCTTCCAGGCGGCGACGGGCCAGCTCGAGAGTCACGGCCGACTGCGGGCCGTCCGCAAGGAGATCGCGCGCATCTACACGGTGAAGCGCGAGCGAGAGCTCGGCATCGTGGTTGTCGAAAGTGAGGAGTCGGCCGATGAGTGACGCGACCACCACCGCGCAGGCGCGTGGCTACCGCAAGGTCCGGGAGGGCCTCGTGGTGAGCGACAAGATGGACAAGACCGTGGTCGTCGAGGTCGAGGACCGGGTGAAGCACCCCAAGTACGGCAAAGTCATCCGGCGGACGAAGAAGTACAAGGCACACGATGGCGAGAACGCCTGTGGCGTCGGCGACCGGGTGCTGCTGATGGAGACTCGGCCGCTGTCAGCGACGAAGCGCTGGCGCGTCGCGGAGATCTTGGAAAAGGCTAAGTAGCAACGGCCAGCCGGGATAACCGGGCGGGCAGGCGCGTGAAGAAGCAGGAGTTGACGTGATCCAGCAGGAGTCGCGGCTCAAGGTCGCCGACAACACCGGAGCCAAGGAGATCTTGTGCATCCGCGTGCTCGGCGGCTCGGGCAGGCGATACGCAGGCATCGGCGACATCATCGTCGCCACCGTCAAGGATGCCCTCCCCGGTGCCGGGGTCAAGAAGGGCGACGTCGTGAAGGCCGTCGTGGTGCGCACCCGCAAGGAGCGGCGCCGCGGCGACGGCTCCTACATCCGCTTCGACGAGAACGCTGCCGTCCTGATCAGAGATGGCGGGGACCCGCGCGGTACTCGCATCTTCGGCCCAGTCGGCCGCGAGCTCCGCGAGAAGCGGTTCATGCGGATCATCTCGCTAGCGCCGGAGGTGCTGTGATGGCCGGAGCGAAGAAGTCAGGGCCGGGGAGGGCGCGCCGGATGAAGATCAAGAAGGGCGACAAGATCCTCGTGATCGCGGGCAAGGACCGCGGCCGCGAGGGCACGGTTATCGCCGTCCGCCCAGATCGCCAGCAGGTGCTCGTCCAGGGCGTGAACCTGATCAAGAAGAACACCAAGGTCAACTACCAGGGCCAGCGCGGTGCCAAGGAAGGCGGCATCGTGACCCAGGAGGCGCTGATTCACGTCAGCAACGTTCAGCTGATCGATCCGGAGACCAAGGCCCCGACGAGGGCCGGGTACCGGACCGACGGGGACAAGAAGGTCCGGGTATCCCGGGCCAGCGGTAAGGACATCTGATGACTGCCACCACGACCGGCGACGCTGCCACGCCCCGCGTGCAACCGCGGCTGAAGGAGCGCTACCGCGCCGAGATCCACGGCGCGTTGCTGGCGGAATTCGGCTACCCGAACGTCATGCGGGTCCCCACGGTCACCAAGATCGTCGTGAACATGGGCGTCGGCGAGGCAGCCAGGGACGCCAAGCTGATCGACGGCGCGGTCCGCGACCTCACGATCATCACCGGGCAGAAGCCGGCCGTGGCCAGGGCGCGCAAGTCCATCGCGCAGTTCAAGCTGCGCGAGGGCATGCCGATCGGAGCGCACGTCACATTGCGAGGCGACCGGATGTGGGAGTTCCTCGACCGGCTGCTGTCGATCGCACTGCCCCGGATCCGTGACTTCCGCGGCCTGAACGACCGCCAGTTCGACGGCCGCGGCAACTACACCTTCGGACTGACCGAACAGCTGATGTTCCACGAGATCGACCCCGATCAGGTGGACAGGCAGCGCGGCATGGACGTGACCGTCGTCACGTCCGCGACCACCGACGCCGAGGGCCGCTCATTGCTGCGGCGACTCGGCTTCCCATTCAAGGAGAACTGAGCAGTGGCGAAGAAGAGCCTCATCGCCAAGGCCAACCGCAAGCCAAAGTTCGCGGTGCGTGCCTACACCCGGTGTTCCCGGTGTGGCCGTCCGCGGGCCGTCTATCAGAGGTTCGGCCTGTGCCGGATCTGCTTCCGGTCGCTCGCCCATCGCGGCGAGCTGCCGGGCATCACCAAGTCCAGCTGGTAACTGCCGCGCGAGCGGCGCACTCGGACGCGCGAGCGTCCGGCCGGAACCACCAATCTGGGTGCGACGAGCGCCCACCGACCACGCCGAAGGTCCCCGGTGTTAGGAACCACAGGGAAACCGCGGCGAGGAGGGCCATCAGGCCATGACCATGACCGACCCGGTCGCAGACATGCTGACCCGTCTGCGCAACGCCAACTCGGCCTACCACGACTCCGTGACGATGCCGCACTCGAAGATCAAGGTGCACATCGCGGAGATTCTCCAGCAGGAGGGCTACATCGCCAGCTGGAAGGTGCAGGACGCCGAGGTCGGCAAGCACCTGGTGATCTCGCTGAAGTTCGGGCCGACCAGGGAGCGCTCCATCGCGGGCCTCAAGCGCGTCTCCAAGCCCGGCCTGCGGGTGTACGCGCGCAAGGACAACCTGCCGCGGGTGCTCGGCGGCCTGGGCGTGGCGATCATCTCGACGTCCTCAGGCCTGATGACTGACAAGCAGGCGAAGAAGAAGGGCGTGGGCGGAGAAGTCCTCGCCTACGTCTGGTAGGGGAGCCAGCTATGTCACGAATTGGACGGCTGCCGGTCGTAGTTCCGAGCGGCGTGGATGTCACCATCAACGGCCGCGAGGTGCACGTCAAGGGCCCGAAAGGCGAGCTGCACCTGGAGGTGACAGCGCCGATCGAGGTCGAGCAGGCCGACGGCGTCATCACCGTCACCAGGCCCAGCGATGAGGGCGAGATCCGGGCGCTGCACGGCCTGAACCGGTCGCTGATCGCCAACATGGTGACCGGCGTCACCGACGGCTACCGCAAGACCATGGAGATCGTCGGTGTTGGCTACCGCGTCCAGGCCAGGGGCCAGGACCTGGAGTTCGCGCTCGGCTTCAGCCACCCAGTGCCGGTGCCTGCGCCGGCCGGGATCACCTTCCGGGTCGAGACTCCCACCAGGTTCGTGGTGGAAGGGATCGACAAGCAACAGGTAGGCGAAGTCGCCGCGAACATCCGCAAGCTGCGCAAGCCCGACCCCTACAAGGGCAAGGGCGTGCGTTACCAGGGTGAGCAGATCCGCCGCAAGGTCGGGAAGGCTGGTAAGTAAGACATGTCTGGCACCAAGACCAGGGCGCACGGCCGGATCACCGGACGCACCGCGCCGCGCGTTGCCTCGCGGCAGCGGCGGCACCTGCGCGTCCGCAAGCACGTCGAGGGCAGCGCCGTCCGGCCGCGGCTGGTGGTCACGCGCTCGGCCAAGAACACATTTGCCCAGCTCATTGATGACACGGTGGGGCGGACGATGGCATCGGCGTCTACGCTGGAGGAATCGATCCGCGGCGCGGCCGGCGACAAGACGGCCAAGGCCAAGCGGGTCGGCGCGCTGCTGGCCGAGCGGGCCGCGGCGGCCGGCATCAGCACGGTGGTATTCGACCGCGGCGGCTACGCGTATCACGGCCGGGTGGCGGCGCTCGCCGATGGTGCGCGCGAGGGCGGGCTGGCCCTGTAATGACGAGCACAGCAGCGGGCTACGCGACACCTCGCGCCCAACGACAGAATAGGAAGATCTGATGGCAGCAACACCGCGGCGCGGCGCCAGTGGCGGCGGCGAACGGCGCGAGCGCCGCGACGACCGCCGCGGGGCCGGGCCGGAAAAGGGCACCGCTTACCTTGAGCGCGTGGTCACCATCAATCGCGTGGCCAAGGTCGTGCAGGGTGGCCGCAGGTTCAGCTTCACCGCGCTGGTCGTGGTGGGTGACGGCAACGGCATGGTCGGTGTCGGCTACGGCAAGGCCAAGGAGGTGCCGGCCGCGATCGCCAAGGGCGTCGAGGCAGCTAAGAAGGCCTTCTTCCGGGTGCCGCGCATCGCCGGCACGATCCCGCACACGGTGCAGGGGGAGGAATCAGCTGGCGTGGTGCTGCTGAAGCCCGCCAGCCCTGGTACCGGCGTCATCGCGGGCGGCCCCGTCCGCGCGGTGCTGGAGTGCGCTGGAATCCACGACGTCCTGTCCAGGTCGCTCGGCTCGTCCAACCCGATCAACGTCGTGCACGCCACGGTCCGGGCGCTCAAGAGCCTGAACCGGCCGGAGGAGATTGCGGCCCGGCGCGGGCTGCCGATCGAGCACGTCGCGCCTGCCGCGATGCTCCGGGCTCGGGCGGCGGCTGCGACTGCGGGCGCGGCCGGCGGCCCGGCCGAGAACAGCTGAGGCGGAGCGACACCATGGCAGAGCTGAAGGTCACTCAGATCAAGTCGAAGATCGGCGGCAAGAAGGAGCACCGCGACTCGCTGCGCTCCCTTGGCCTGCACCGCATCGGCGACGTGGTGGTGAAGCAGGACCGGCCAGAGATCCGCGGCATGATCAAGGCGGTGCGCCACCTGGTCACCGTGGAGGAGGTTGACTAACGATGGCAGACACCGACGCCCGCAAGGCCAGCGAGCCGGGCGGTAAGGCCGGACTCAAGATTCATCACCTGCGCCCGGCACCGGGAGCGCGTACCGAGCGCACCCGAGTCGGTCGGGGTGAGGCCTCGAAGGGCAAGACGGCTGGCCGCGGCACCAAGGGCAGCAAGGCCCGCAACAATATCCCGGAGTTCTTCGAGGGCGGCCAGATGCCGCTACACCGTCGCCTGCCCAAGCTGAAGGGCTTCTCCAACGCCAGGTTCAAGACCACCTACCAGGTGGTGAACCTGGACCGGCTGGCGGCGCTGTACCCGCAAGGCGGTGCTGTCACCCCGGAGAATCTCGTCGCCAACGGCGCGGTGCGGGCCGGCGAGCTGGTCAAGGTACTCGGCCAGGGCGAGGTGACGACGGCGCTGCAAGTCAGCGCCCACGGGTTCTCGTCTTCGGCGCGCGCCAAGATCACCGCAGCGGGCGGAACTGTTACTGAACTGTGAGATGACCGCCGCTGAAGTCAGGTCCGGGGCAGCTTAGACTCCGCTGGCCCGGGCCTGCGTGCGGCTGGCATCGTGCATGCTGCATGGCTATCGGACCCTGATCGGCACGTTAGACTTCGGCGAGCACAGTGCCAGGCGCACGGGTGGCGTAGCTGGCGACTGGCTGTGCTGTCCCGCGACAGGAGCGGCAGATGATGTTGAGCAATCGAGTAGGGGACGGCGCATGCTGACCGCGTTCATCCGGGCGTTCCGAACGCCCGACTTGCGCAAGAAGCTACTCTTCACGGTCTTCATCATCGCCGTGTTCAGGCTCGGCGCCGCACTGCCCACGCCGGGCGTGTCGGAGCATGCCATCCAGGCCTGCCTGAACACCAGCAAGAACAGCAGCGTGCTCCAGCTGGTCAACCTGTTCAGCGGCGGGGCGCTGCAGAAGCTGACGGTCTTCGCCCTCGGCATCATGCCCTACATCACCGCCAGCATCATCCTCCAGCTGCTCGCGGTGGTGATCCCGCGACTCGAGGCGCTCCGCCAGGAGGGCCAGACCGGCCAGGCCAAGATCACCCAGTACACCCGGTACCTGACCATCGGCCTCGCCATCCTGCAGTCGACCGGCATTATCGCGCTGGCGAGGTCGGGCGAGCTGATCCCTGGCTGTACGTCGAGCCTCATCCCCAACCCGTCGGTCTTCACGATCACCACGATGGTCATCATCATGACCGCAGGTACTGCGGTCATCATGTGGCTCGGCGAGCTCGTGACCGACCGGGGTGTCGGCAACGGCATGTCGATCATGATCTTCACGCAGATTATCGCCGTGATCCCTGGCCAGATGCAGCTGATCTACGACGAGCGCGGCGCTTTCGTCTTCGGGATGGTCCTCATTGTCGGGGTCGCGATCATTGCCTTCGTCGCGCTGATGGAACAGGCGCAGCGGCGGATCCCGATTCAGTACGCCAAACGCATGGTCGGCCGCCGGATGTACGGCGGTACATCGACCTATATACCCCTGAAGGTCAACCAGGCGGGGGTCATCCCTGTCATCTTTGCCTCGTCGCTGCTTTACATCCCGCAGCTGGCGGCCCAGCTGTTCGGGCACAACGCGACGTCGGGCTGGCCGCTCTGGGTCGATCAGAACCTCGTAGTCAGCGACAAGCCGGCTTACGCGGCCGCGTTCTTCCTGCTGATCCTCTTCTTTACGTACTTCTACGTGTCGATCACCTTCAACCCGACCGAAGTGGCCGACGGCATGAAGAAGAGCGGTGGCTTCATCCCCGGCATCAGACCCGGCGGACCGACGGCGGGCTACCTCAGCCACGTGCTGAGCCGGCTGACTGCCGCAGGCTCGCTCTACCTGGCGCTAGTCGCACTGATCCCGGTGGTCGCCATCGGCTTGCTCGGTGCCACGGCCCAGTTCCCGCTGGGCGGTACCAGCATCCTGATCGCCGTGGGCGTCGGTCTCGACACCGTCAAGCAGATCGAGAGCCAGCTCCAGCAGCGTAACTACGAGGGCTTCCTGCGGTAGTGCGACTCGTCCTCGTCGGGCCCCCCGGTGCGGGCAAGGGGACACAGGCCCAGTTCATAGCCTCACACCTGTCGATCCCGAAGATCTCGACAGGCGACATCTTCCGGTACAACGTGAGCACAGGAACTGATCTTGGTCGCCAGGCGAAGGCGTACATGGATCGCGGTGACCTCGTTCCGGACGAGGTCACCATTGCGATGGTCGTGGCCAGGCTGCAGGAAGACGACGCGCAGAACGGCTTCCTGCTCGATGGCTTCCCGCGCAATGTGCCGCAGGCCGAGACGCTGCGGAAGCTGCTGGCGGACTGGGATAGCAAGCTCGACATCGTCCTCGAACTGGTCGTTGACGACGACGAGGTCGTCCGGCGGCTGTCTGGCCGCCGTACCTGCCGGGTCTGCGGCCGGATCTGGCACGTGCTGTTCGAACCGCCGACGAGGGCTGGCCTGTGCGACGACTGCGGCGGCGAGCTATTCCAGCGCGACGACGACCGTGAGCAGACGATCAGGCACCGGCTCGATGTGTACGCCGAGCAAACGCGCCCGCTGATCAGCTTCTATGCCGACGACGGCATCCTGCTCGGCGTCGACGCGACCGGCCCGGTCGAGGAGATCACCGCCCGCGCCATGGCCGCCTTGCGCCGGTTCATCACCTGAACCACTTGCCATCCTGGCGGGGTACCGTGAAAGTCATTGCACGGGAGGCGTTATGCGGCTGAGACGGGATGACCCGATCGAGCTCAAGAGCCCAGCCCAGCTGGCCATCATGCGTGAGGCCGGGCTGGTGACGGCGGCGGCGCTGCGCGCGGTCGCTGACGCGGTCGAGCCGGGCATCAGCACAGCCGAGCTGGACGCCATCGCCGAGCGCGAGATCCGGGCGGCCGGCGCCGTGCCGTCCTTCAAGGGCTACTTCGGCTTCCCAGCCACCATCTGCACCTCGGTCAACGAGCAGATCGTGCACGGCATCCCGAGCGCGAAGCAGGTGCTCCGCGACGGCGACCTGCTGTCGATCGACTGCGGTGCCATCGCCAGGGGCTGGCACGGCGACTCGGCGCTCACACTGCGCGTCGGGACGACGGGCCAGGCCGCCGAGGCCCGCCAGCCTGGCCCCTACAGCGAGGCGGAACTGGTCGGCCTGGTGCAGGCGTGCGAGCTCGCGCTCTGGCACGGGCTCGCTCAGGCGGTGCCTGGTCGCCGCCTGACGGACATCTCGCATGCGGTCGAGCAGGCAGCAAGGGCAGCCGGCCAGTACGGGATCGTCAGGGAGTACACCGGGCACGGCATCGGTACGGCCATGCACATGGACCCCCCTGTCCCGAACTACGGCCGACCGGGTCGAGGCCCGGTACTTCTGCCGGGCATGGCCCTGGCCGTCGAGCCCATGCTGGTACTCGGCAGCCCGCAGACCGCCGTGCTCGCCGATGACTGGACCGTCGTGACCGAGGATGGTAGCTGGGCCGCTCACTTTGAGCACACCGTCGCGGTGACCGAGGACGGACCGGTCGTGCTGACAGCCGAGGACGGCGGGGCGGCTGGCTTCGCCGCGCTGCGGTCCGGGCACACGGCTGCGCCGCCTGAGCAGGTCGGGGCCATCCGGGTGGCCGCAGCGGAGGGGGCTGGCGATGGCATATAACCCTGATGTCCGGGTCTCGGACGCCGACCGGGACCGGGCGGCTTCACTGCTGCGGGAGCATCACGCGGCCGGCCGGCTGACGGCGGAAGAGTTCGGCGACCGCCTGGACCGGGCCTTCGCCGCCAAGACGGTGGGCGAGATCGACGGCTTGCTGAAAGACCTGCCGACCATCGACCTGTACCGGCTGCCCGACGCAGTGCTGACACGCCAGCCGCGGCAGCGCCAGCCGTCGCGACCGAACTCTGCCCGGCGCGGGTCCGCCGCCTGGCGTGCGGCCTGGGGAGTCTGGTTCACCGTCAGCCTGGTCTGCTTTGTCATCTGGGGCCTGACCACCGCGCCCGGCTACGCCTGGCCGGTGTGGGTGGCCGCGCCGCTGGGCGCGATCCTGGCCGGAACCTGGGCGACGGCCAGGGCGGTCCGGGGCGGCGCTGGTCGCGGCGCCGTCGGCGGCGGATCTGGTCACGCCCAGCTGCCGCGCGGCGACGAGGACCTGCCGGGCAGGCCGGGCGCCTGAGCCTGGACGGCGGGCCTGGTGTCGGCGGAATATCTCGGTCCTCCGCCTGGTTACACCCCACGATCACCGGCTGGCGGGCTGGGTTCGCGTTGCTACCGGACCTGAAGTAGACTTTCTCACGGCCCATGAGCTGTTGTCAGCGTGCGGGGTTTCCGCCGCGCAATGCGACCTCAGTCAGCCGGGCCGTCCGTGCTTTTGTCCAAGTGCAATGTGCCTCGGTGCATCTGCACCTGCGCAGGAGGCGCGCACGCCATCCGCTCCCGCCGGGATCGGGCGGCCAGGTCCCGGGGCAACCAGGGTCTGCAACGCGGACGCAGATCAGCCAACCACAAGCGGTGAGCTTGCAGGCAACAGCAAGCTGGCCAGTACAAGCAGCGAAGCGCGGAGGGCATGGCCAAGAAAGACGGCGCCATCGAGATCGAGGGAACGGTCGTGGAGTCGCTCCCGAACGCCTTTTTCAGGGTGGAGCTGGACAATGGGCACAAAGTCCTGGCCCACATCAGCGGCAAGATGCGGATGCACTACATCCGGATCCTGCCTGATGACCGGGTCGTCGTCGAGCTGAGCCCCTACGACCTCAGTCGTGGGCGGATCGTCTACCGGTACAAGTAAAACGAGCACGGCGCAGCCGGCCGCAGGCCGGCTGTACCAGAGGAAGAGACCAGGCAATGAAGGTCAAGCCAAGTGTGAAGAAGATCTGCAGCAAGTGCAGGATCATACGCAGGCACGGCCGGGTCATGGTCATCTGCTCTGACCCGCGGCACAAGCAGCGTCAGGGCTGAGGCACTGCCCCGCGCGACAACTGAATGTTTCACGCACCGCAATCCGCTGCCGGCCAGGCCGGCAGCGGAGCACCCCCGGACGGAGGCCGGGGCGCGTCCGGGCAGGGACGCGAGCGGCGCGCAGGACCTCCGCAGATTGAGAAGGAGCACTGCCCACGATGGCACGCCTTGTCGGCGTCGACCTGCCGCGCGAAAAGCGGCTTGAGGTCGCGCTTACCTATATTTACGGCATCGGCCGGACCCGGGCGTTTGAGACGCTCGGCGCCACTGGCATTAGTGGCGACACCCGGGTGCATCAGCTCACAGATGACGACGTCATCCAGCTGAGGGATTGGATCGAGGCCAACTACAAGGTCGAGGGTGACCTGCGCCGCGAGGTGCAGGCTGACATCCGCCGCAAGATCGAGATCGGCTGCTACCAGGGCATCCGGCATCGTCGCGGCCTTCCGGTGCATGGTCAGCGCACGCAGACCAATGCCCGCACCCGCAAGGGCAAGAAGAAGACAGTGGCCGGCAAGAAGAAGGCCGGCAAGAAGTAGTCCGCTGCTGGGGGCCCGCGCCGCATGATGGCGGGCCGAGCAGCTGGTCCGACCACCTCAGCAAGGTAGAGGGAGCAGAATGCCTCCGAAGAGCCGCACCGGCGTCAAGAAGGTTCGCCGGAAGGAACGCAAGAACATCGCGCATGGCCATGCGCACATCAAGAGCACCTTCAACAACACGATCGTCTCGATCACCGATCCCGGTGGAAGCGTGATCTCCTGGGCATCGTCCGGGCAGGTCGGATTCAAGGGATCGCGGAAGTCGACCCCGTTCGCCGCCCAGATGGCCGCCGAGGCCGCCGCGCGCCGGGCGATGGAGCACGGCATGCGCAAAGTCGACGTGTTCGTGAAGGGTCCTGGCTCGGGCCGCGAGACCGCGATCAGGTCGCTGCAGGCGACTGGTCTTGAGGTCGGGTCCATCCAGGACGTCACCCCGGTTCCGCACAACGGCTGCCGCCCGCCCAAGCGGCGCCGGGTTTGAGGAGTTAGCAACACATGGCTCGATACACCGGTGCGGACTGCAAGCGCTGCCGCCGCGAGAAGACCAAGCTTTTCCTGAAGGGCGCTAAGTGCGACAGCCCTAAGTGCCCGATCGAGATCCGGCCGTACCCGCCGGGTGAGCACGGGCGGAACCGGCCCAAGGAGAGCGAGTACCTGCTCCAGGTCCGGGAGAAGCAGAAGGCCAAGCGGATCTACGGCGTGCTGGAGAAGCAGTTCGCCAACTATTACGAGGAAGCTGCCCGCAAGCGCGGTATGACCGGCGACGCGCTGCTGCAGATCCTCGAGACCCGGCTAGACAATGTCGTGTACCGGGCCGGCTTCGCTAAGAGCCGGGACATGGCCCGCCAGCTCGTCGGCCACGGTCATATCCTGGTCAACGGCAGGAAGGTAGACATCCCCTCCTACCGGGTCAGCGAGAGCGACATTGTCGAGATCGCGCCGAAGTCCCAGGCCATGACCCCGTTCATCGTGGCGAAGGCCGAGGCGGGCGACCGCACGCCGCCGGCCTGGATCGAGGTCATCCCGGACAAGATGCGTGTCCTGGTGCACACCCTGCCGGTGCGTGCCCAGATCGACACGCTTGTCCAGGAGCAGCTCATCGTCGAGTACTACTCCAAGTAGGCACACCGCCCGGCCGCGTTGCGGCTGGGCCCGCACACCGCCTGGCCGACCTGGCCAGGCCAGCACCACCAGGGCCGACCGCGACGCGGCGCGGCCCGAACCGTCGGCGGTTTACCCCGTCGGCGCCAGTCGCGACTGTCATATAGCGGGCAGCGCGGAAAGGGAGAGTCATGCTTATCGCACAGCGCCCCGGCCTCGCCGAGGAGCAGGTAGACGAGTTCCGGTCCAGGTTCGTTATCGAGCCGCTCGAGCCGGGCTTCGGTTACACCATCGGCAACTCGCTGCGCCGTACCTTGCTGTCGTCCATCCCCGGCGCGGCTGTCACCAGCATCCGCATCGAAGGCGTCCTGCACGAGTTCTCGACCGTGCCTGGCGTCACCGAGGACGTCACCGACATCATCTTGAACCTCAAGAACCTGGTCGTCTCCTCCGAGCACGACGAGCCGATGCACATGTACCTGCGCAAGCAGGGGCCAGGCCCGGTCACCGCCGCGGACATCGCGCCGCCCGCCGGACTTGAGGTGCATAACCCTGACCTGCACATCGCCACGCTCAACGGCAAGGGCAAGCTCGAGATGGAGCTGACCGTCGAGCGCGGCCGCGGTTACGTGTCCGCGGCGCAGAACAAGCAGCCGGGCCAGGAGATCGGCCGGATTCCGATCGACTCCATCTACTCCCCAGTGCTGCGCGTGACGTACAAGGTCGAGGCGACCCGAGTCGAGCAGCGGACCGACTTCGACAAGCTCATCCTGGATGTCGAGACCAAGCAGAGCATGCGGCCGCGGGACGCGGTGGCCAGCGCAGGCAAGACGCTGGTCGAGCTGTTCGGCCTGGCCAGGGAGCTGAACCTGGACGCCGAGGGTATCGACATCGGTCCGTCGCCGACGGACGCTGCGCTCGCAGCAGATCTCGCGCTGCTGATCGAGGAGCTGAACCTCACCGTTCGGTCCTACAACTGCCTCAAGCGCGAGGGCATCCACACGGTGGGCGAGCTCGTCGCCCGCAGCGAGCAGGACCTGCTGGACATCCGCAACTTCGGCGCTAAGTCGATCGAGGAAGTCAAGCAGAAGCTTGTCGACATGGGCCTCACTCTGAAGGACTCCCCGCCCGGGTTCGACCCGGGCTCGGCGGCCGACAGCTACGGGGCCGACGACGAGGACGACTACGTCGAGACCGAGCAGTACTGACAGGCTTACGGCCTGCCAGTACTGTGCGGTTAGCCAGCAGTGATGCACGACAGTATTTGATGCACGACAGTACTGAACCGGGAGAATCCTTCGATGCCCACGCCCACTAAGGGCCACCGACTTGGCGGCAGCCCTGCCCATCAGCGGCACATGATGGCTAACCTGGCCACCGCCCTGTTCGAGCATGGCAAGATCACGACGACCGAGGCCAGAGCCCGCAGGTTGCGGCCGCTGGCCGAGCGCCTGATCACCTTTGCCAAGCGCGGTGACCTGCACGCACGGCGCCAGGTGCTCACCGTTGTCACGGACAAGACGGTGGTGCACAACCTGTTCGCCGAAATCGGGCCGAGCTTTGCCAGTCGCGATGGCGGATACACCCGGATCACCAAGGTCGGGCCGCGCAAGGGCGACAACGCCGCACTTGCGGTGATCGAGCTGGTGCGCGAGGAGGCGGAGCCCAAGACGCGCCGCCGTCGCGCTCGCCGTGCTCCAGCCGCCGCGACGGCGACCCGGGGCGGCCGTGGTCAGGCTGGGCAGGCGGCTGCCGCAGCGCAGTCGGCTGACGAGCTCGGGCCCGATGAGAACGCTGAGGAAGCGGGAGTTGCTGACAGCGAGGCGACGCCCGACGAGGAGAGCACCGCCGAGTCTGCCGCCGAGGCCGGGGGCGACGAGGTGGCTGACGCCGACGCTGACGCGGCGGTAGCGGGCGCGGCCGCGGCGGCCGCAGCCGCAGAGGCCGCGGACGAGGACTCCGCGGCCGGCAACGAGCAGGCGACCGACGAATAACCAGGCAGTTGAGGGCGAGCCCGGCCGGCTATCACCGGCCGGGCTCGCCTCGCTTCGGCTTCGGATCGATCTGTCGTACGACGGCTCAGCGTTCCATGGCTGGGCCAGCCAGCCCGGCCTGACGACGGTCCAGCAAACCCTCGAGGAGGCGCTCTGGCGCGTGCTGGCGCTGCCGGAAGTACCTGCCGTCACGGTTGCCGGGCGCACCGACGCGGGCGTGCACGCGCGCGGCCAGGTGGGGCACGTAGACGTGCCGGTGGCGAACTGGACGGCGGCGGCCGGATCGGCGGCCCGACGGCTGGGCCGGGTGCTGCCGCCTACGGTCCGGGTCGCCGCGATAGCTCCCGCGCCGGAGGGCTTTGACGCCAGGTTCTCGGCGCTGTGGCGTCGGTACTCCTACCGGGTCTGTGACGATCCGGCCCTGGCTGATCCGCTGCGGCGGCACGAGACGCTCTGGTACCGGCACAAGCTCGACCTGGACCAGATGAACGCCGCGGCCGTGGCGTGCCTCGGTGAGCACGACTTTGCCGCGTTCTGCCGGAGCCGTGCAGGCGCTACGACCATCCGCGAAATCATGCAGCTGGACTGGGGCCGGGCCGAGCCCGGCGTCGCGGTGGCCACGGTGGTCGCTGATGCGTTCTGCCACAACATGGTCAGGGCGCTGACCGGCGCTCTGCTGTCCGTGGGCGACGGCACCAGGCCGCCGGAGTGGCTTGGGCACGTCCTCGCGGCGGGCGAGCGCGACCCGGCCGTCCGGGTCGCCCCGCCGCATCCGCTCTGCCTGGAGGAAGTCGGGTATCCCGAGCCGACCGCGATGGCCAGCCGTGCTAACGCGACGCGGCGGATAAGAACGCTGCCCGCCCCTGAGCTCCGCGGCTGACATCTGCCGAGCTCGTGCGGCGATCAGGGCGTGCCGGTCAGCATCCGGTTGGTGAGGCTGACGTTGGCGGTGTTCTCCAGCAGCTCGGTCATGAACTGCTCGATCGTGGTGCGCTGAGCCGCCGTCCGTGGCTTGCGCAGGCTCGTGAACTCAGCCCAGATCAGGATCAGGTAGTGGCCCTTAGCCGCCGCTTCCTCGATGCCGGTGCCCTGGCCGATTTTGCTGGCAGGGCCGCTCGTCGCGGTGAGCTGGCTGATGAAGTCGCTGGCATCGGCCGAGCGGGCCGCCGTCGTGGCGGCGCTCGCCGTGCTGAGGTTCAGCACGCCGATCGTCCCCATCAGGCCCGGCGCGGACGCAAGGTAGGTCGCCCGGATCACCTGGCTGCAGCCGGCCGAGCCCATCGCGGCCTGGATGCCCGACCCGACGAGGTTCGCGGCGCAGTTCGGACTTCTGCTGGCCGCGGTCCGCGCGACCGTCGTGCCGCCGGATGTGAACGTGGTCGGGTAGAGGGCAGCGATCGTCAGCGGCGCCGGGTCAGCCTGGCGCGACGCGATGTGCCCATACGGGCCGAGGCTCGGGCTGGGCGACGTGCTCAGGCTCGGCTTAACGGCGGACTTGCTTCCGCTTGTCCCGGCAGCCCCGGTCCGTCCCGAGCTACGCAGCGCGGCATAGGACAGCGCGGCCGCGGCCACGAGTACGAGGACAAGGGCGGTGGCCATGGCCACCTTGACGCTAGCCGGGTGCTTGCGGCGCGGCTTGCGGCCTGGCCGGCGCTGCGGCTCGTCCGGCGGGGCCGGCTGCTCTGCGGGCCGCTGAGAGCGCGGAAGCTGGCGAGGGCTCGTGTGCGCGCCGCTGTGTGCGCGCCCCCCGCGCCGGCCGGTCTCAGCAGCTTCGGCACCTGCTTCGTCGCTGGCGACGCCCGCACCGCTGACTGCAAGGCGAGGGTGACCATCAGTGTCGCCTGCGTCGCCAGCCACGCCGCCGAGAACTCCGGCCGCCTCCGCCAGGTTGCCAGCGCCGCGGCGCCCCGACCCGGCCTCGGACTGCTCCCGATGCGGCATCGACCCAGCATCGGAAATCACCGGCCCGCGGCCGTCTCGGTCGGCGTCAGCTGGCGGGCTGCTGCCAGGCCTGGCCGGCGCGGTCCACATCCCCGTCGCCCGGCCGTCGCCGACGGCCTGCCAGGTCTGGGTCGAGGTCATATCCGCTGCCGGATCGCTGACGGCCAGCATGGAGTAACCGGGCTCGGCGCCGGAGCCGAGATCCTGCGGGTAGTACCGAGACTTCGCCGGCTCGCTGTCCGCGGCGCCTGGCGGCCAGGCCGCCGGCGGGAACCCCGGACTGCTGGCCGCACCTCCGGTCGCCGTGCGGCCTTCCTGAGCTGCACGGCCGCCGTTTCCCTGCAGTCCCGGCGGCCTGGAGCCTGGCCCGTTCGGCCCTGACTGCACGGCGGCCCGGCCTGGCCCTCGGTTCCAGGCGGCGAACTGGCCTGGCGGGTACATCGGCGGCGGCTGACCCGGAACTGGCGGATAGCCGCGAACCGGGCCACGGCCAGCGGCACCACCTGCCGCCGAGCCGTACCAGGC
>Ga0210389_10000694_pt1 | contig 29015 bp, 23 predicted proteins | sample IncBWH28OmetaG_FD_160127 | JGI IMG/M metagenome (GOLD analysis project Ga0210389, IMG submission 160127) | Forest soil microbial communities from Barre Woods Harvard Forest LTER site, Petersham, Massachusetts, United States - Inc-BW-H-28-O ... | reverse complement strand
TGTGCGCTCGTCCAGCAGCCGGCTCTGCTTTTGCTCGATGAGCCTTTCGGTGCGTTAGATGAGATTACCAGGGAAAGGTTGGTCGATTGGCTAGCCGCAATTTTGCGAGAATCAAGCCGAACTACTCTCTTAGTCACCCATAGCGTGGAAGAGGCAGTTACCCTATCCACGCGCGTCTTCGTCATGTCCCGCCGACCCGGTCGGATTGCAGCAGAAATCAAAGTGCCTCTGCCCGCGATTCGCGACTTCGAGGTTAGACAATCAGAACAGTTTCTCGATCTCGTCCGCGCGGCCCGAGACGCGTTGCACTCAGCGATCGCGGATTGAGAAGCATCTCCTATGACTTCTCGGACTGCTGCTTTTCTGTTTGCTCCATCCGCTGCGATCGTTTGGTACGGGATAATTTGGATTGGGCATTTGCCGCCTACCGTGCTACCCCCACCTCATCTGGTTGTCGCGCTCATGGCGCAGGAGTGGCAGTCCCTGTTGTGGAATACTTATGTGACGCTAACCACGGCAGTGATCGGCTACTTCTTTGCCAATGTGGTCGCTATTTCAATGGCTATTGCCTTCCTTTATTCCGATGCACTCAAGTCGTTGGCAACACCGTGGGTCGTCGTCTTAAAGAATTTACCGATCATATCGGTGGCGAGTCTGTTGATTATTAGCTTTGGCGACTCACCCGTACCCCGGATCCTCGTAGTAATCTTGATCTGTTTTCATCCGATCCTGGCAAATCTGATTAAGGGATTCGAACAGGTAGATCCCAACCTGATCGCCCGTTTTCAGACCCTACATGCCAGTCGCTTTCAACTATTTCGTTATGTATTATGGCCTAACGCCCTGCCTTATTATGCTGCCGCCCACGAGGTTGCATTTACCAGCAGTATCGTCGCGGCCGTGCTGGCTGAGTTTTTCTTTTCGCGCCAAGGGTTAGGTTTCATGCTGACCCAAGCAATGAACGATTATCGCGGCGACCGGCTTTGGGCCACTAACATTATTATCGCGACCCTATCGGCGGCGGCGCTTGGGCTATCGGTTCTGGCGGAAAGAGTGCTGATTCCGTGGCAACCCAAGGGAACAAAGAGACTCGGCAAGACTAGCAGTTAGGCGTTGTCCTTTATACTGCACATCTGAATAAAAAAGAGCATGTGTTTTGCGAAGATCGTGAGTACTGACAAAAAGGGCACAGAGCTGACTCGCCTGAGGGCTTCTTAACGGTAGGGACGAGCTCTTGCTAGTCCGCGTCCTTCCCACAATGCGCCTGCCGTAACAATACCCGGACGAGCGGGAGCTCGTCCCTACCGAGGACGCTTCGGGTTAGTTCATTGGCACACTAGGTGCTTGGGTTCAAGAAGCTTAGCCCTACCGCCTTAACCAGCAGAGGGCTCTTCAGTGCGATTGAAACATGGCATTTACATTGGATAACCACGATCTAGGAGAAACCCTACTAAATTAGTATTGCAACAGTTGAAAAACCTAGGAACTAACTAATGATCAAGCGTTTTAAGGGTGTGCTCAGCTTTTCCTTGCTGTGCTCGTTTTGCGTCACTGGGCTGGCGCAAGTGATAACGCCACCAGAGCCGGCGCCGGAGCGAACTGGCCAAGGCACTTCGTCCGGCCAAGAAATGCAGCAGGTCGTTGTGACTGGCGCTAACATTCCAATCAACGAGGCCATCGTACCTACAGTCCGCCCGATCAGCGGAGTCTACGGGTTAGACCTAAATGTAATGGAGATCCCGCGGAACGTGACGATTATTTCCCGAGCGCAGCTAGATGACATCAGCGTGCTGGATGTCCGGGATTTTACCAAATTGACCACTAGCAGTTTCACGACCACGAATTTCGGCGCGCCATCGAATCCTAGCATCCGTGGTCAAATCGCCGACGTTTTTATTAACGGGATGCGCGAAGGGCTGACCAGTAACGGAAACGGGATGCCGATCGATTTCAACGCGTTCGATTCGGTCGACATTTTGAAAGGTCCGCCGGGAGTCGTCTACGGAGCTTCTAACTACGTTGGCGGCTATTTTAACTTTATTACCAAACAACCGTTATTTGACCGGCTCCAAGGGTCGATGAGCGCTACCTTTGGAAGTTACGATCAATATCGGTGGAATATTGACCTCGGGGGTCCGATCATTCCGGACAAGCTGGCGTTCCGCATCAGCTATTCCGGTATCGACTCAGGCAGCTACTACGAAAACCAGATTACGCAGACACAGTCGCTGTTCGCTGCTGTAACCTGGATCCCGACCGACAAATATAAACTGGAGGTCAATGTCGATGGATACTCTGCGACGTACACAGAGAACAATGGTTTTAACCGTCCCACTCAGAACCTGATCGATAACGGACAGTATTTCTCCGGCAATGTTATTGGGTTTCTCAGTGGTGGTTCCCCCGTTTTCGGTGTCCCATTCCCACAGAATGTCCAAAGCGGCGGCAACCTGGTGGAACCAGGTGGCCTGGTGGGGTTAGATCGCAGTATTCGCCTGTTACGGCCAGGCGATGGTTCTTACGGGAAAAGCATTCGCGGGCAAGCGATTCAGACCTTCACGATCAACGATAACTTTAGCATCGTAAACAATACCTTTGTGGAAGGTATTGATCGGCACACCAAAGATAGTGCTTACTATTCGGAAATCATTCCCGCCGCATTTTCGTTCGAAAACCGGACCGAGTTTCACATCAATTTTGATATCCCGTTCGGCAGCGCAGGAAGTGGCGGTGAACCGGATGACGGGAAAGAAGCGAAGGCTGCGGTCCCGCAAAGCTCACCAGCATTCGTCCTAGGGAATAAAATCAATTTTGGAATCGATTTTCACTACCAGGAGGTGACGGCCTTTGACGACTATTTTGACGAACCACTCAACGCCTGGAACCTGGCTACTTCCCGTAACTTCATTCATTACGTAAACTTCAGCACTTTCACTGCGCTACCGATTCCAAACAACCCGGGTTGGACCGGAACGCCGGGAGTGTTTAACAATGATACCAACTACTCCAAAATGTTCACGGTGGCGCCGTTTTATGAGCATGTCTTCGACTTCGGAGAACATTTCTCGCTGCTAGCCGGCGTCCGGGCAGACATCGTCTGGGTAAAAGTGAATGATCCCTTGTACGACGAAGCAATTGCTGCGGGGACGGTAAATCCAAATGGACCGGTAGGAGCCAGGGCGTCAGTGGTCGAGCCCAATTTCAACGTGAGTCCAACGTTTAAGCCTTGGAAATGGTTGACGACTTATTTCACGTATAACTATAGCCAGGCGTATGCTGCTGGTAACGGCGGCGGCTTCCCGGCGGGCGACGGTAACGGCAATGCTACCATTCCGGTCACCAAGGAGCTGCATATACACTCCGATCTGTATGAAGTCGGCGCCAAAGCATCCATTATAGGAGATACCTTGTTTATTAACGCCGCGATGTTCCAACAGCACCGGATCAACCCCGGTATAGCCGCCAGTTATTCCCGGGATACCGCCAGAGGATTTGAGATCGAGGCGGATTACCAACCGAGCCGAAACTTTTATCTAAGTGCAGGCTATAGCTATCTCAATTCGTTCATTCACGGCTCGCCTGGCTTTGTCGCCCAGGTTTACCCGGTCGATTCTGTTCATCAGCTCGGGCCTAACGGCACAGTGATCACCGACAACAGTGCGACATTGCCGCGAGGCGTTTATCGAGAGCCGGGTGTGCCGGCTCACGCTGTTAACTTTCTGGCCAAGTATCAGATTCCAACGAGCTTTGGCACCTTCGGAGCCATATTTGGTGAAACCGTCACCGGTCCGATGTTCCTCGGATATGGGGGTTATGTCCGGATTCCGGCTCAGCATGAGGAGGATTTAACCTTCTTCTATCACACTAAGGATGACCATCTTGAGGCCAAAATTGCGTTATTGAATCTGACCAACCAGAAACTGTGGGGACCACCGGACCCGGTGTACGGCTATGACTCGGTGGTTGCGGAATGGCCGTTCCACGTAGAGGGAACGATCACGATTAAGTTTTAAGCAGGCACGGAGCTAGGAGCTAGTAGGGCGCCGATTTAATGGTCGGCGCCCGATGTGAGTCCACACGCTGAGCGCCTCATAAAAATGGGATTTATGGGACTTATGTGCTGGCTAGGTCCGATGCGTCACATCAGCACTAGCGCGACCCCGTCGTAGTCCCTAGATTCTATCTCCTAGCCGCCCTTTTGCGCTTCCGGGTTGCTGCGCCCGATGCGCCTTTCATCTGGTGCAATCGGGTGAGCATCATTTCGACGGCGGTGTCGAGGCAGTGTTGCGCGGAATATAACGTCATCCCTCCATGGCTTCGACGGAGGGAATCGATGAAAATGACTCCTTCGAGCATGTCGATGAGCATCTCGAAGTCCGCGCTGCGCCGAGGCTTCTTTTGCTGAGACGTCAACAACGTGTTTATCGCTGAACGCATCGGTTTGAAGACGTCATGCAAAACGTCGCGATGATCTTTACTAAAGTGATGGAGCTCTCCCAGAAGAACTCGGATGATCGGCAAGCTCTCATCCATTAGCCGGTGCTGAAGCTTGGCGTAATGCAATAGCGCGGTCCGAAGGTCCCCAGGCGGCTCATGCGCTGGGGGCGGCTCAATCCTTCGCGCAAAAAATCGTTCTACCACGGCTCGGAGAAGCTTTTCCTTCGTTCCGAACCTACGGAACAACGTCATTTCGCTCAACCCGGCTTCGACAGCAATTTCGCGCGTTGTCGCTCCTTTGAGACCTTTGCGTGCAAATACCCGGGCCGCAGCATCAAGAAGTCTCTCTGAAGCGTTGCCCTTTTGGGGGGGCTGACTATTGGAAGAGCGAGGCACTGATTAAGTAAGTACTAACATCGCTCCGCGGAAGCGTAAGTCAACCTTTTAATCATGCTTAAACTCTTATATCAGTTGATATTACGCGGAACGAGTCTAGTTCAAGTTCACAGTTTGAGGATCTGCCGTCCAGTGTTCTGGTGTGCACCGGCGGCCCGGCAAAAACGTCACGAACGACCCATACGACTTATAGGACGGAGGTTACCCCGATTTTATTCCGAATTTGAACGGTATCCATGAACCGCTAACCGTTGATTTTGGACGGCAAGTGGCGCCCGATGAACGATGAATATAGCGATGAGGTGTAAACAAAAAGTAGCAGTGGCTCCTCGCCGTCACAGAAATGTCACAAACCAGAGTTTGCCGGATGCACGACTTTCGATCAGTGGATGAGACTGCTTCAACTATGAAAACTACCTCATCACGGTTTGCAGGTTTAATCGCGCTGATCGCCATCTCTCCATTATCGGCTCACGCAGCCACCCAGCTGCAGGGAGCGGGAGCGACCTTCCCAGCGCCACTCTATCAGCGTTGGATCGCTGAGTTCTCCAAGGCAAACCCTGGAATTCAGATCAACTACCAAGGCGTCGGGAGTGGCGCCGGCATCAAGCAATTCACGGATGGTCTGGTGACGTTTGGCGCAAGTGACGCAGCGATGACCGATGCGCAGATTGAAAAGGTCAAGCAAGGCGTGGTGCTGATCCCAGCCACCGCAGGCAGCATTGTTCTGGCTTATAATCTGCCAGGCGTCGAAACCCTGAAGTTGTCCCGCGAAGCTTACGTCGGGATCTTCCTTGGCAAGATCACCAAATGGAGTGACCCGGCCATCACGAAGACCAATGAAGGTGTAAAGCTTCCCGATTTGAACATTACGGTCTGCACCCGCTCTGACAGCAGCGGCACTAATTTCGTTTTCACGGGTCATCTGTCGGCGGTCAGCAGCGATTTCAAGAGCCAAGTTGGCCAGGGAACGTCGGTCACGTGGCCTGCCGGGGTGGCCGGTCAAGGAAATGACGGTGTCACCGCTTTGATCAAACAAACGCAAGGGGCAATCGGCTATGTCGAGTACGGGTACGCCAAGAATAACAAACTTCCCTTCGCCCAGCTCCAGAACAAATCCGGCGAATTCGTCGCCGCCAGCCCAGAGTCCGGGGCCGCGACCCTAAACACGACACAGTTTCCGGCCAATATTCTGCGTGCTTGGCCGAGCGACCCTGACGCGAAGGACGCTTATCCCATCGCCACGTTCACCTGGCTCCTTTTGTACAAGACCTACAGTGACAAGGATAAGTTGGCAGCGCTAAAGAAGTTCGTAACCTATGGGTTGACGGATGGCCAAAAACTGTCCAACGATCTTGGATATATCCCGATGCCTGCCGAGGTGGTCCAAAAATGTGAGGCGGCACTAAACTCAGTGCAGTAACGGCAAACCTTCAGCGGATCCAATGACAGACGGTACCGAATCCCAGACCCCGAGTTTTCATCGAAAAGGGTTTCGATTCGACTTATTCCGTCTATTTACCTGGGTGGCCTCCGCGGCGACGGTTGCCACCCTGGTTTGTATTGCTGGGAGTATTTTGATCCAAGCGTGGCCAGCTATTACTCACTTTGGCCTTGGGTTCTTTACGACCGTAGCCTGGAAGACTAGCGATCCGGAGAACTATGGCGTGCTTCCATACCTGGTGGGAACTGCCATCAGCTCGCTGATTGCTTTAGTACTGGCTTTACCGCTCGGCGTTCTCATCGCGATTTTCCTGAGTGAGAATTTCTTAGCGCTTCCTCTGCGTAACACGGTTCGGTTTGTGGTAGAGCTCCTGGCAGCGATTCCCAGCGTTATTTACGGACTGTGGGGTATCGCCGTGGTGATCCCGATAGTTCAGCGAATCGGCGGACCAATTGCCGGAGCGCTCGGGTTCCTGCCGCTTTTTCAAGGTCCGTCTTCGGGAAACAGCATGCTGACGGCGAGTCTGGTGCTGGCGCTGATGGTGCTACCGACCATCACGGCAATCTCTAGGACCGCTCTGGTGGCGGTTCCCGGACAGCTCCGGGAGGGATCATATGCGATTGGTGCAACCCGATGGGAAACAATTTTTGGCGTTTTATTGCCAACGGCTGCCCCTGGCATTGTGGCGGCTACGATTCTGGCCTTTGGCCGCGCCATGGGCGAAACCATGGCTGTGGCCATGCTCATCGGAAATAGCCCTCGCCTGACCTGGTCGTTACTTTCGCCGGCTGGGACACTGGCCAGTTTGATTGCCAACAAGTTCGGTGAAGCGGAAGACTTACAGGTGAGCGCGCTTTTGTACGCGGCGTTTGCTCTGATGCTATTTACGCTGCTGGTTAACGTCCTGGGCGAACTCGTACTACGCCGAGCCCAAAAATCAATCAGCGGGCTGCGCTAACCTTATGGCGACCGCCGTTTTCAATCAAAACCTGGCCCCGGAACTGAAGGCGCAGACCATCAGAGACCGCTTGCGCTTGGGCCGAAACTTCTTTTGGACGGCGATCTGTGTCGGGGCTTCGTTCCTGACACTTATCCCATTGTTTTCGATCATATTTCTAGTGGTCAGCAACGGGATTGGATTGTTGACGCCGAGTGTGTTCTTCGAGCTGCCCCCGGCGCCGGGCCAGGAAGGAGGCGGTTTAGGGAACGCGATCCAGGGTACAGCGTTGATGGTCGGGATTGCGATTTTGATCGCAGCGCCTCTTGGCATCCTATCCGCCATTTATATTTCGGAGTATGACAAACGCTCGATGCTGGCAGGAGCCGTCCGATTCATAGCGAAGCTCTTGACCGGGATCCCGTCGATCATTTGCGGTATGTTCGCGTTTGCGACCATCGTCGTCAGCACGCATACAAAGTCATCGATAGCCGGTGGCGTAGCGCTGGCGGTTTTAGCTCTACCGACGATCCTGTTAACGGCTGAGCAAGCTCTCCTTGGAGTACCGCACGCTTTGCGTGAGGCCTCTTACGGGATGGGGGCAACGAAGTTTCAAACCATCTTTCGCGTGGTTTTACCGGAGGCCGTCCCGGCGATCATGACCGGGTTAATGTTGGCAGTGGCCCGAGCCGCGGGTGAAACCGCGCCCATTCTGTTTACGGCAACTTCCAGCGCTTATTGGCTATCATCGCTTATGGAGCCAACCCAATCGTTGGCAGAGCTCATTTATCGATTCGGCAAGTATCCGTACCCTCATCTGATCCAGCTGGCCTGGACCGCTTCACTGGTGCTGGTCGTCCTCGTGACTTTAACCAACGTGACTGCGCAGTTGGTGTTTGCGAAGAGGAAACGGCGGTAGGAAGAGCGCACCGGCGTAAGTCTCCGGTAGGGACGAGCTGCTGCTCATCCGCCCCTCTTCCCTTTCACGTAGCGGCAGCCACGGATGAGCGGGAGCTCATCCCTACCGTCCGTAGCGTTACTTCGAGTAGCCTATTGGCGATTTTCCGCTTGGGGCTGTCTCAGGCGATGGCTTTGGACCGCCCCAGAGGAACGTGATAGCGGCACTCACGATATCGACGCTCTCGCTGAACTTCCCTCTCAGGTTATGCCCGGTGCTGTCGGTGAAATCGACCGTCGAGTCTTGCACGAAAAGGTGGGCATAGCCGACATCGAACGCGACAAAGGAGCACGGTTGCCAACGAAGCCCGGCAGAAAGGAAATAACGATTATTGTCCGGGATCCGAGGACTTCTACTCTGGGGGCTAGTGATCGGAGTTTCATCGTATGCGAAACCGCCCCGGAGAGTGAGTTGTTTTAGAGCATACCATTCAAATCCGACTGAATAACGGACCGCATCATCATAATCGAGATTCAAGACGTTCGACGGAGTTGATGGATTGCTGAAAGTGATATCGACCTGCTGCAGCCGGTTCCAGCGAGTCCATTCGATATCGCCCATAATGGCAAACTTCTGGAGAAAGCGTTGGTAAAGGCTGAAGTGATAGATTGCAGGAAGGTCCACGCCGGCGCTGGCGCTTTGATTAAAGAACACGTCTTGCAGCGCGCTGGGGAACGGGAATTGGACCGGCGCTCCGACCGCGGTGAGACTCGGTACCCCGCGAAATTGGCCGGTTCCGGTTATGGTATGATCAATGGGGGACCGATAGCTAAATCCGAATCTGCCATCCTGCAGAAACGACAGTTCGTTGCCTTTGAGATATTCGAAGATGAAGCCGATGGTGAACCCGACGCTCCAGTCATCACCTTGAACCTCGGCCACACCGTCACGTCCTTGGGGTACAAAGCCGGCCGCGGAATAGGCTCGTTCCGTCGCCGCCACTGCTCCGGGGATCGCGGCGACCGGGACACCTGAGGCAGCGAGGCGAGCCGGCAATGCTGCAAAGAAGGGAGCCAACGTTTCCGCTCCGATCTCGCCGAAGTCAATCGCCTGGGTAAGGCGTGCAGACGCATATTGAACGTCCAGTCCGGCTCCAATGGAGATTCGGTCCAGGAACCGATAAGCGATGCTTGGCTGAATATCGAAAGTTTGCAGTTTACTCCTCAGGGCCGCGTAACGGCCAACCCACTCGGGTGCATAGTCCGTCTCGAGGGCGAAGGGGACCGACAGTCCGATCCCGATACTCAAGTCGCCGTAAACGGGGCTGCGGAACAACGGTTGAGAAAGATAGACATTAGGAATCACATGATCCACTCCCCCGTTACCGCCACTTCCTCCGGTGAGCGGCTCGTGGTTGAACGGAGTTCCGGGCGCGACTAAGCGGGAGCCCTGATTCTGGAAGTTGGCGTTTGGGCTTATAAATTGCCCACCGATTTGCAACTCGCCATGGTCGAGCAACGCAAGTCCGGCTGGATTAAAAAAGATGGTTGAGGCATCCTCGGCTTGAGCGGCGCCGCCGGCGTAAGCACTACCTAAGCCCGAAACGCTTTGTTCGTTTAACCCAAAGCTGCCTGCCCGGCCTGTCGATGCGGTACCGATCAGGAACGTAACAAGGCCAATTACAGTTGAGAACGACGTCCGCCATCCTGGAGCAGATTTCATAGGGGGATACAAAACGAAGTGTTGTTTGGGAGGAGAAATAACTACAACAGCAAAAAATCATGCACCTTTCGTGAGGACAGTTACAAGCCAATTCTGTTAAACGGCGGCAAATGTGCTTGCAAAGTCGGCCTTCAGAATGACATTAGATTCAGCGGAACGGGGGTGCCGGAAAGGCACCGCAAGAAAAGTTCAGGAACTGCGCTTCGGTTACCGGAAAGGTGCTTAAGCCGTTGGAAATAAAAGTTGTACAGGTTGTCTTAGTTTATGATAGATGGCCGAACCGCTGCCTCCCGGGTCTTACATGAGTAGTCCGTTATCGACCACTCCCACTCGCGTTTTTGACCTGTTAGCGTATCAGCAGGCGCATTTTCCAAAAACCGATTCGCTGGCTTACAAAGTAAACGGCACGTGGGTCAAATTTGGCACGGCCGAGGTGCTTTCAATTGTCGAGCAGCTGGCTTGTGGACTACATCTGGCCGGTATCCGGGCCGGAGACAAGATCGTCAACATCACCGATAACAATCGGCCGGAGTGGAACTTCATCGATCTCGCCATTATGACTCTCGGCGGCGTTCATGTTCCGGTCTACCCCAACGCCTCAGCCGATGATTATCGATTTATTTTGTCCGATGCTCACCCCCACCTCGTTTTCGTTTCCAATCAACGCTTGTTAGAACGGATTCGCCCGTTTGCGGCGGAGGTTCCGGATATCCGCAACATCTACACGTACGATGAGATCGCGGATGCAGACTCCTGGAAGAAACTCGCTGAGGCTGGGAAAACCGCGCTGCTCGATGCCGCGGCAAGGGAAAAGTTAGCGGGAGCACGGGACGCCGTTAAACCGGAGGACCTGGCCACTCTGATTTACACTTCCGGTACGACCGGCCAGCCAAAAGGGGTCATGCTTTCGCACGCTAATCTAGTGAGCAACGCGCTAGCAGCTGCCGAGATTCTACGACCGTGTGGCCATGAGCGTGCGCTTTCTTTCCTACCGCTGTGCCACATTTACGAGCGAACTGTGGTCAACATGTATGCCTTTGTTGGCACCTCGATTTACTACGCAGAAAACTTGGACTCTGTCGGGCAAAATCTAAGGGAAGTTCAACCCGATACGTTCAGTACCGTTCCCAGACTGCTGGAAAAGATTTACGAACGGATTCTCGCTCGCGGCGAACAGTTAACCGGTCTGAAACGGCGAATCTTTTTTTGGGCCGTTAATCTCGGGTTGAACTTTGATCCGGACACTCATTGCCCATGGTTCAAACGCCTACAATTGGCCGTCGCAGATTTTCTAGTTTACCGGAAGTGGCGAGAGGCAGTCGGCGGAAAAATCAGCGGTGTTGTCTCAGGGTCCGCCGCCCTCCCACCGCGGTTGGCTCGCGTGTTTTGGGCAGCCGGGATTACGGTTTGGGAAGGCTACGGGCCGACAGAAGCAGCACCGGTGATCTCGGTCAATCGTCCTAAAACCACTTTGCACAAGCTGGGAACGGTTGGACCCGTCATTCCGGGAGGCGAAGTCAAGATCGCTGAGGACGGCGAAATTCTCTATCGGGGTCCGAACGTGATGATGGGTTACTATAAACGTCCGGACCTGACCAAGGAAACGATCGATTCTGAAGGCTGGCTTCACACCGGTGATGTGGGGGAGATGGATGGCCCTTTCCTGAAGATCACGGACCGGAAGAAAGAGATCTTTAAGACTTCCGGCGGAAAATACATCGCTCCTCAACAGGTGGAGAGTCAGATGAAAGGATCGCGTTTTATCGCACAGTGCATGGTGGTGGGTGAGAATCACAAGTTCCCCGCGGCCTTGATCGTTCCGCAATTTGAAGCGGTGCGGTCGTGGCTAGCCGCAGAAGGCGAATCGATCGAGGATGTTAGAGAAATGTGCAAGCATCCGAAAGTGATCGCGCTGATCCAGAGCGAAGTTGATCAAAGTAATTCGTTTTTTGGCCGTTACAGCCAGGTTAAGAAATTTGCTCTCTTAGATGAGGAATGGACCATTGCTAGCGGCGAACTAACTCCGACGTTGAAATTGAAACGCAAACAAATCTTTAAGAAACACGCCAGTGAGATTGCGGCTTTGTACGAGAAAGAGGAACTGGCCAGCACGACATATCAGGCGTGAGGTGACTTTTGCCCGTCCAGGGCGGATAAGAGATTTGGAAATAGTAATCAGTAATCAGTGAGTCAGTAGTCAGTATTTTGCGATGAAAGGATTCTCTGGAAAACGATCTCTAATTGGGAATTCAGGCGCGATGCGACGTGAATTCCGTTCAACAACAAGCTCAGTGATTACTGACTTACTGATTACTGACCTATGAAGGAACCAATTTATATCGTGGACGGCGTCCGCACCCCCTTCGCGAAGGCGGGTACTATTTTGGCGGACACCACGGCGATGGACCTGGGTAAGACAGCCGTTAGCCTGCTGTTGGCGAAGACGGGCCTCGCTCCTGAGAAGATCGAGGAAGTCATCTTGGGTTGTGTGGGCCAACCAGCGGAAGCCCCTAACATCGCGCGAGTCATTGCCCTGCGCGCCGGAGTTCCTGAATCCGTGCCAGCGGTTACTGTCCATCGAAACTGCGCCTCCGGTTTCGAAGCTGTGACCCAAGCCGCCGAAAAAATGATTGCGGGCCGAGGCGATGTCTTTCTGGTTGGAGGGGCGGAAAGTATGTCGCAGTTGCCCTTGCTTTACTCCTATGAAACAGCCAAGAAATTTGGTGCGCTTGCCCGGGCAAAAAACGTCGCGCACAAATTTCAAGCGGCCTCCCAGTTTCGTTTTAGCGACCTAAAGCCGGAGATTGCGTTACAACTCGGTCTTTCCGATCCAGTTTGCGGCCTCAGTATGGGCGAAACCGCAGAGATTGTGAGTCGTGATTTCAATATCTCGCGGGAAGAACAAGACAGCTTTGCCATGCGCTCACATCATCGCGCTGTTGCCGGCCGAGCGAATCTAGACGCCGAGATCACGCCGGTATACCTGCCCAGATCTAAGAACGGTAAGGCCTACCTGCAACAAGACAACGGACCTCGAGAAAATCAAACGATGGAGGCTCTGGCGAAGCTTAAGCCGGTATTTGAACGGGGCACCGGCACGGTGACGGCAGGTAACTCGTCTCAAATCACGGATGGTGCGGTTGCACTTCTCTTGATGACCGAGAAAGGCTTAAAGGAATCCGGTTTAACGCCGTTAGGCCGGCTGCTTGGATATGACTATGTCGGGCTCGATCCTGCCCGGATGGGCCTGGGACCGGTCTACGCCATTCACCGAGTGGAGCGACGCGCCGGCTTAGGTTTGCGGGATGCCTCCATCATCGAAATCAACGAGGCTTTTGCGGCCCAAGTGCTGGCCTGCCAAAAAGCGTCTGTCTCGGCGGAATATTGTAAGAAGAATCTCGGAAGAGATTCGGCTCTGGGAGAGATTCCGGATGAGATTCTTAACGTAAACGGAGGAGCGATCGCACTGGGCCATCCGGTCGGTGTCACTGGATCTCGCTTAGTGCTCACAGCGCTAAAGGAACTCCATCGCAGGCAGGCCGACAAAGCGCTGGTGGCCCTTTGCGTTGGAGGCGGTCAAGGAGGAGCGCTTTGGCTGAGTCGAAATTGATATCGCCGCAAAAATTGATATCGGCGTAAAGCAACAGAAGGAAACGAACGTGGATCGAACCATCACCTGCAAAGTTCGGGGACAAGGAATCGCCTTTTTGACTTTCGATCGCCCCGGATCGGCAGCCAATATTTTCGATCAGGCGACCTTCGAACAGCTGAATAGTTTACTGGATCAAGTTGAGAACGACTCCTCCGTCCGGGGTCTGGTTATTGCCAGTGCCAAACCAAAAATCTTCATTGCGGGAGCCGATCTCACTGGATTCTCCAAAAACCCGAGCCCAGAGGACCTGGCAAAGATAATCGATCTAGGGCAACGCACTTTTGATCGAATCGCTAATTTGAAATTCCCTACGGTCGCAGCGATCCACGGGGTCGCGCTGGGCGGTGGCCTTGAGATTGCGCTGGCTTGCGACTACCGAATCGCTTCGCTCGATTCGGCCACCAAAGTAGGGCTACCGGAAACCACTCTTGGTATCATCCCGGCCTGGGGAGGTTGCACGCGTCTTCCCCGTTTAGTAGGCTTGGCGGTCGCTCTGGAGGTGATCCTTTCCGGGAAACAAATTCCCGCCCGGCAAGCGCAAAAACTTGGTTTGATCGACGATTCGACTTACCGGGAACGCTTGGAAACGCTGGCTACGAAAAAGATTGTTGATAGCCAGGGACGGAAGCGAGTGATCAGGACTCACTTTTCCCATATCTCACCGCTCGCGACCATCATCGCGGATCGGGCAAAAAAGAAGACGATCGAAAAGACACGCGGACATTACCCAGCTCCTTTGAAAGCCCTGGAAGTCGTCGTGAGCGGACTCAAGAGCTCGACGGCGGTCTCCCTGGAGAACGAAAAGAAAGCTTTTATCGAACTCACAAAAGGTGAGGTCGCCCAAAACCTGATTCGAGTCTTCTTCCTGCAGGAGCGCGCCAAGAAATTGACGGTTGGCGACCTGAAACCGGAAGTTAAACCGAAGCGAGTTCTCGTGGTTGGCGCAGGATTAATGGGTTCGGGAATCGCGCAGTGGTTGAGCGCGCGCGGACTCAACGTGGTTTTGAAGGACATCGGGCCTGAACCTCTGGGAAAAGGTCTGCAATCCATCGATCGAGTCTATCGTGACGCCGTCAAACGGAGGATATTAAGTGAGGTCGATGCGCGCGCCGGGTTTGATCGAATTTTACCGATCTATGAGGACGTGCCGTTAACGAACGTCGACCTCGCCATTGAAGCCGCCGTCGAAAAACTCGATTTAAAGAAACAGGTTTTTTCCCAGCTCGAACCGAAGATCCCGAACACTCTATTGATCGCGTCGAACACATCCGGGCTATCGATCGATGCGATTTCGGAGGGTTTGGCTCATCCCGAGAAGGTCGTTGGAGTCCACTTTTTCAATCCGGTTCATCGCATGCAGTTAGTCGAGGTCGTTCGCGGGTCGCACACCAGCGAAACGGTTTTGGCGATGGCCATTCAGTTCGTCAAATCGATCGGGAAATTGCCGGTATTGGTTAAGGATAGTCCCGGGTTTTTGGTGAACCGAATATTGCTACCGTATCTGGTTGAGGCGATCAGAATTTTCGCCGAGGGACACAGCGTCGAGGCAATCGACCGGGCGATACTGGGGTTCGGGATGCCGATGGGCCCCTTGCGCCTCAATGATGAGGTCGGGCTCGACGTGTCGCAGCATGTGGGCAGTGATTTAGCAGCGCGCGTTTCGCATCTTCCACCGCTCAATGACGTGTTGTCTCGAATGATCCAGAAGGGCTGGCTCGGAAGGAAATCTGGAGCCGGCTTTTACGTTTATCGAGATCAATCAGAAACGCCCAACCCGGAGCTGAAAGAGTTCCAGCCATCCATTGAACCGACCAACGCCGATCAAGTCACCGATCGATTGATTTTTATCATGGTCAATGAGGCCGCCCGGGTATTGGAAGAAAACGTGGTAACCGACCCGGCAGATGTGGACTTCGGTATGATCATGGGCACCGGTTGGGCGCCATTCCGCGGGGGTCCCCTAAAGTACGCAGACAGCGTCGGGATCTCCACGGTCGTCAGCCGGCTGAACCACTTGGCTGGAAAATTTGGAGAACATTTTAAACCCTGCGCTCTGCTCAATGAAATGGTCAATCGCGGGGTCACGTTTTTCGATGCAAAGCGATAAACTGACGTTTGATCGCACTTATCCACCGATTGAACGACCGTTCACTGGGTTCGAGCCGGCTACTCTACAAGCCTATCTCGATGGGGAACTCGTTGAAACCCACAACCTGGTAAAGAGCATTATCACCCGGTCAGAGTTCCGCCATTTTGAAGGCAGTGACCGGCATGAGTACAGAAGACAAGTGCTCGTCTGGTTGCGGACGATTTCGGATGCCGGCTTGGGTCGATGGTTCTTGCCTCCAGAACTTGGCGGCGAGGCCAACTTAAGAAAGTTGCTGGCCGTATTTGAGACCATCAGCTTCCATGACGGGAGCCTGCTGATCAAACTTGGAGTGCAGTTTGGGCTCTTCGGAGGGAGCATTCAACAGCTAGGGACCGAATATCATCACCGAACGTATTTGCCTAAGGCGGCTGCATGTCAGTTACTTGGCGGCTTCGCGATGACCGAGATCGGTCACGGCTCGAACGTACAGGCTCTGGAGACAACCGCGGTCTATGATTCCGAGCATCGGGACTTCATCATCAATAGTCCATCGTACAGTTCAGGGAAGACTTTCATCGGCAATGCTGCGGTTGACGGCCAATTCATGGTCGTGTTCGCGCAGTTGCACATCGGAGCCGCCAATCATGGAGTGCACGCTTTCCTAGTTCCGATTCGGGACGAAAATGGCCAGCCACTGCCCGGCGTTTCCATCGAAGACAATGGGCATAAACTCGGTCTCAACGGCGTCGACAACGGTCGTATCTGGTTCCAGAACATCCGGCTGCCTAAGACAGAGCTATTAAATCGCTTCGCCGAAGTCACGGACGACGGCCAATACCGGAGCGAGATCAAGAGCAACAATAGCCGTTTCTTCACCATGATCGACACGTTAGTGAACGGTCGCATCACGATGGCGCTTGCCGCGAACGGTATGGCGAAATCGGCACTTACTATCGCGATTCGATACGCGGCGCGTAGGCGGCAATTTGGAGGCGGCCTCCAGGAAACTCTGGTATTGGATTACCCGGCAACTCAACGAAGACTGATGCCCTTATTGGCCAACGCTTATGCCTTCGACTTTGCGGTAAAACGTCTCGTTCGGATCCGCGAACAATCCAGCGGCCACCAGAGCGGCGCACGTGCAATTGAGAGTTTGGCCGCCGGAATCAAAGCGTTCTCCACCTGGACCGCCATACATACGATCCAGGTCTGCCGGGAGAGCTGCGGCGGCGAAGGCTATATGTTTGTGAATCGGTTCGCCGCATTGAAGGCAGATGCCGATATTTTTACGACTTTTGAAGGCGACAATACCGTGCTGATGCAGCTCGTTGCCAAGAACCTGCTGGGGGAATTGAAAGACCAGCTTAAGGAGATGAATCCTGGCCGGATAGCGCGGTTTTTCGTGGATCAACGGCTAAAGGCGTTAAAGAAAAGATTCTTGAGCCTGACCGCGGCCAGCGCATCATTGCTAAACCCTGAGCAGCAGCTGGCTTATTTCCGGTTTCGGGAATCGACGTTGTTGTTGCGAGCCGGAGGCGAGTTTCGGCGGCTAACCCGGCACAAGGCCATGGACGCTTATTCAGCCTTTATCCATCAGCAGCCCGAGCTCCTAGAGCTGGCAGAGGCTTACGCAGAACGGCAGGTACTGGAAAGCTTCCTCGAAGCCGTAGCCGGCGTGCCCGAGCAAACCTTGCAGCGGCCGTTGCGAAAATTGGCCGATCTTTTCGCGCTGTATCACCTGGAAAAACATAAAGGCTGGTTCTTGGAGAACGGGTTTATGGCGGGAAGGAGAGCGATAGCGATTACCAACCACGTAACCCGGCTGTGCCAAGAGGTCCGGCAAGATGCGGTGGCATTAGTAGATGCGTTCGGGATTCCGGATCAGTGTCTCGGGGCGCCGATCGCGTTGGGGTAGTTTCAGCGTATAGGCGTGTCGGCGTGTGGGCATAGCGGATGAGCGCCAACTTGGGTTCACGAATGGGACCTATGGGACTCATGGGACTTATGAGTTGGGGCGCATCGGTCCCATGAGTCCTATAAAGCCTGTCACGCCGTAGGCGGATCTCTTCCGAACGCTTGCCGTTGACGGTGCTTCTTAGCTTACGCGCCTTCGCCTTTATAAATTTCCCTCAGGTCGACTGAGAGGGCCGGATCGATCAAGACCGCGGGATCAATGTTCAGGCTGTCGGATATGATGTGGCGGATCCGTTCGAGGTGCGGATTCTTCCGATCCAACTGATTTTGGCTGGCCCATTGGGCGGCAGCAACGATCAGGCTGGAAACTTGCTCGGCGGTCAGCTTCTCGGTGTTGATGATGATATCGAAATCGCTACGATCGTTGCTATCGATTCCGTAGAGCTGAAGATATCGTTTTCGATTCTGCTCATCTCTTTGCAGTGTGCGGTACAGCACAGACTCGTAGGTTAACCCTTTGTCGACCTCGCGGCGAAAGATGCGCTTGGCCCGCTCTTCCAGCGAGGCCTGTAACCAGACACGGAGATCGGCATTGACTAGCCAGGCGGCTAGACGCGATCCGACAATTACCTTCGGTTGAAGCGAGAGCCGGATCTGGTTCAAGTCGGTCAGGTAATCGTAAGTTCGATTCTGCTGCGATCGCTCGTGAATTTCTTCAAAGCTGATTCCGATATCGGCGGCCAAATCCCGGAAGGTGTAATTCACGACCTTGAGGCCCAAGGTCCGACCGACGTTCATCGTCGCCGTAGTATTGCCGCAACCACTTAAGCTTGAGACCGCAATCCTTAATGCCTTTGAATCCGGATGCACGCCGTTAAACTTTCCGATTTTTGAGAAACCATTCGTACGTCGATTCGATCCCTTCACGCAGAGGGATCTTTGCTTGCCAGCCCTGCTTGGTGAGCTTGCTCACATCCAGAAGCTTACGCGGTGTTCCGTCCGGCTTGGTATCATCAAATTCCAGCGTCCCGGTAAAGCCAACCACGTCGCAGACTAACTCCGCCAACTCCCGAATCGTCACATCCCGGCCACAGCCGACATTAATGATTTCGGGAGAATCATAATGCTCAATCAGAAAAGAGACCGCGTCCGCCAAATCCTCGCTATGCAAAAATTCGCGCCGCGGAGCACCCGTCCCCCAAACGACGATACTCGCTTTGCCGGAGACCTTGGCCTCGTGCGCCTTCCTGAGCAAGGCTGCCAGGACATGTGAGTTCTGCAGGTCGAAGTTGTCGTTCGGGCCGTAGATGTTTGTCGGCATCACGGAGATAAAGTTCGCACCGTATTGACGCGCATACGCCTGGCAGAGTTTGATCCCTGCTATCTTAGCCAAGGCGTAGGGTTCGTTGGTAACCTCGAGCGGACCGGTTAGCAGGGCGTCTTCCGAGATCGGTTGGGGTGCCAGTCGCGGATAAATGCACGAGCTTCCCAAAAACACTAGTTTTTTGACACCGGCCAGAAAGCTCGCCGCAATGAGGGTGTTTTGGATTTCCAGGTTTTCCAATAGGAACTCAACGGGAAACTGGTAATTCGCCTGAATCCCGCCCACTTTAGCGGCCGCTATCACGACTACTTCAGGCTTGGCAACCTTTAGAAATTGTTCGACCCCCTGGCGATCGCGCAGATCCAGCTCTTTTCTGGTTTTAGTCAGCAGCTCGAGGCCCGGCTTCTGCTGGAGATGGCCCACGATCGCGCTTCCTACCAAGCCTCGATGGCCAGCGACAAAAACAGAGCGGAATCGCATGAGGCAGCTTAGCTAACGCGATTTTTCCGGCTGGTCAACCAACGGTAGAAGGAGCCAGGAGCTAGAATCTAGGAGCTAGGAGGGCGTGCAGGAAGTAAGTGGACGGAGTGGACGTGGTGGACAAAGAGGAACCGCAATGGCTGACGGATGGGGCTGGGCCGTCCACTGCATCCACGCCCCGACGCCCACATGGGGTGATGCAGGCACTCCTCCCTCCTTGCTCCTAGATTCTAGCTACTGGCTCCTTCTTCGGATTCGACAAGGCCGTTAGGCCGAGTTTTCTTATACCCCATCTTAATGGTAAGCTTAGAGACTCTATGAACTTTCAGTTCGATCCAATCGAGGAAGTGCTGGATGCCCTGTGCGAGGGCAAGCCGGTGATTGTGACCGATGACGCGCAGCGCGAAAACGAGGGCGATCTCATTCTGGCAGCCGAGAAGGCTACCCCGGAAACGATCAGTTTCATGATTCGCTATACCTCGGGGGTGATTTGTGTCCCGATGGAAGGTTCCGCTCTCGACCGGTTGGATTTGCCTTTGATGACCCGAAGGAATACGGAGTCCATGCGAACTGCGTATACGATCTCGGTCGACGCTAAGACCGGGGTTAGCACGGGAATATCGGCCGCTGATCGGTCTCGGACAATTCGCCTGCTGGCAGACCCAAACACTGAGGCTGACGATCTAGTCAGGCCGGGCCACGTTTTCCCTCTCCGCTATCGCCGGGGCGGTGTCTTACGCCGAGCTGGTCACACGGAAGCAGCAGTCGATTTGGCTCGGCTAGCAAATCTCCGCCCGGCGGGCGTCTTGGCTGAGGTCGTCAATGACGATGGCACTATGGCGCGTTTGCCTGAACTCTTCGCTTTTAAGGATAAGTTTGGCCTCAAGATTTGTTCGATCGAAAATCTGATCGCTTACCGCCGGGTTCGAGAAAAACTCATCGTTAAAGAGACAGAAGTCGCGTTGCCGACAGATTACGGCGATTTTCGTTTACATCTCTATCGATCGGTTGTCGACGACGTCCATCACCTGGCGCTTACCACCGGACCTTTGCCACCGGTGAACCCAACGCTGGTTCGAGTCCATAGCGAGTGTTTAACCGGCGATGTGTTTGGTTCTCGCCGGTGCGACTGCGGCAATCAATTGCACGCCGCGCTGCAGCAGATTCAGAACGATGGAGCAGGTATCTTAGTGTACATGCGACAGGAAGGACGAGGGATCGGTTTAGCCGCAAAGATCCATGCTTATAAACTCCAAGAAGACGGGCTCGATACCGTCGAGGCAAATGAGAAACTGGGTTTTCCTAGCGATCTGCGCGAGTACGGACTGGGGGCACAAATTCTAGTCGATTTGGGTGTACGCGACATCCGTCTCCTCACCAATAACCCAAAGAAAGTCATTGGACTCGAGGGTTACGGCCTAAATATCGTTGACCAAATCCCGATCCGGGTTACGGCCAATCCCCACAACGAGAAGTATCTCGAGACGAAAAAACTTAAGCTTGGGCACCTCTTGTGAAAGCGAGATGTGATAGGTGATTAGTGGTTGGTGAAAGGTGATTGGTACGCGGCTCCCCGAATTTTAATCGGCGCTTCCACGTCCCGAGTGGAACTGTCGGACTTTGCCGCGAAGCGGCTATACAGAACAACCCAGGGCTCAAGCCCTGGGCTACAATGTTAGCCGCTTCGCTGCAAAAATCCTAGGCGTCCCTAGCGGGCAGCGCTATTTTGGGTCGCGTTTTTACTGGCTACAGCGTTGTTTGTTTTCAGCTTCTTTTTGCGATATATCTCCGGAGTAAAACCTCCGGTAGAAGTTATCTGCCGGCTCCGAATCCGGTCCGGCGACCGTTGTAACATTGTGTCGGAAGTAAAACCGTTCCGGAGAACCTGGTTATGAGTCGCCGAATTTTTTGCGGTCGCCATGGTGGTGCTATGAGCCACAGCCGTTCCATGAGTGCCGGTTGAGGCGGACGCGTGACCTGAGCCGTGTCCGGTACCGCCGTGCCCCCCGGTCCCGCCGTGCCCGGTCCCACTGCTGGCCGCACCGCCGCCGGTGAAGCCCCCAGGTGCGGCTGAGCTGCCCATTGAACCTCCGGGACCTCCGTGCCCACCGCTGCCCGATCCACTACCTCCGCTCGAACCACTACCGCCGCTCGATCCGCTGCCACTACCGGATCCACCAGACCCGCTGCTGCCGCCATGTGCGTTGACATACGGGGTCAGAAAACAAAAAACGCAGATGTTTAAAAGCAGACACCACAAGTGCCTTCCCAGTGATCCTCCACGAAACAGACAAGAATTTGTCATCATACAACAGCCTCCCTGAAATACGACTCTGCAAAGCTCGGGCTATTCCAAAACAATACAAGATCGAGCACATCGACGACCGCTCCGACATCGTCAGCGGTCATCGGTGCACACTTCCGGCCGAAGCAGGCCATGTCGGACAACGTCGGCGCACTCAATGACGTAGAAACGCTTTTCGGCCGGTGCCTAGCGGGCGGGAGCCTGCCTCTACGATCGTACCCCTTGCGGGTAAGCTTGGCCGTAGTATCGTCCCCAGCTCCATGTCGCATCAGTTTCCAGTTCGTCCCGATTCAGAGAGTGCCCCGTGGCGGTTCGGAATCGTGGCCAGCGAGTACAACCGGGAGTATGTGGACGGGCTTGTTGGGTTCGCAAAGGAAGAGCTGCAGGTCATCGCCCCCAAAAGCGAGACAACCGTTCTTCGCGTCCCAGGCTCTTTCGAAATCCCTATCGCTGTCCAGGCCGTCTTTGAGCGTCAGCGGGTCGATGCCGTTCTCGCATTTGGCGTTATTTTCGACGGAGAGACCATGCACGCAGAGCTGATTGCCGGGGCGGTGACTACTGCGATAATGAATCTGAGTCTGCAGCATAAGATTCCGATTTTACACGAAGTGCTTGTCGTTAAGAATGATCAACAGGCTACCGAACGATGTCTATTGCCCAAGATAAACCGGGGTATCGAAGCCGCCCGCGCTGCAATCCGGATCTTAGGTAGCCTGAATAACCTGGCAAAGGAGTAGGTTATGGGGAAACGACGAGAAGGCAGAGAAGCCGCCGTACAATTGTTGTTTCATTGGGACATGAACGTTCGCCAACCTTTGGAGGAAGCCGATCTCAATGGGTTCTGGCAGCTGCGAACTGCCAATCAGCCGACCAAAGAGTTTGCGACTCGGGTGGCCGCTGGAGTGATTGCAGAACAAGTGGCCATCGACGAAAAGATCAGCCGTTACACGGCGAATTATGAACTGAAACGTATTTCGGCTGTCGATCGTAATATCTTACGCGTGGCCATTTACGAGATGCTCTTTTGTAATGACGTTCCACCCATTGTCGCCATTAACGAGGCGATCGACATCGCTAAGAAATTTGGCACCGAGGAATCCGGGAAATTCGTGAATGGCGTACTCGACCGGGTGAAGCTCGATCTAAATCGCCCACTTAGAACGGCAATGAGTTAGAATGTTCGCTCGGCACTACAGATGCTAAGCGGACCGCGAGGTTTGCCATCTGGAGCGTGTTAACGAACCGAAAACGGGGAACATTCTATGGCTTTTGGATTTCTCAAAGATCTGTTCGACCGATTTTCCGGAAAGCCGGTCGACTGGGACGAACTGGAGGAAAGCCTGATTCGTGCCGACATCGGCGTCCCGATGACACTTGAAATCATCAAAGCTCTGCAAGAGAGACCAAATGTCAGTGCCAAGGAAATCGTTAGCGTTGTCAAGCAGCACATCGAACAGATTCTTCCGGTGGCCAATCCGCGCCTCAGACCGCTACCCGATCGTCCGAAAGTCATTTTGATGACAGGAGTCAACGGCACCGGAAAAACAACGTCCACAGCGAAGCTGGCGCACATGCTAAAAAGGGAACGCCACACGGTGATGCTAGCGGCCGCCGACACGTTCCGCGCGGCTGCGATCGAACAACTCCAGATTTGGGGGGAACGCGTCGGGGTTGAGGTTGTCGCAGGGGAATATCAAGCGGATCCAGCTGCGCTCTGCTACGACGCTTACGCTGCTGCCAACAAGCGGAACATCGAATTTTTGATTTGCGACACTGCGGGGCGCCTTCACACCCGGTATAACTTGATGCAGGAACTCGGCAAGATCGTCCGAACCTTGCAGAAACATGATCCGGCAACGCCTCACGAAAGCTTGCTGGTGTTGGATGCAACCACGGGAAGCAACGCGCTGGTTCAAGCACGCGAATTTAAGGAAGCCATCGGGTTGACCGGACTCGTGCTCACCAAACTAGACGGCTCTGGCAAAGGCGGCATCGCAGTTGCTATCCAACAAGAGCTGGGCATCCCGCTCCGGTTCGTCGGAACCGGAGAAAAAGTGGACGACCTCGCATATTTCGATCGAGATCAATTTGTCGACCAGCTGCTATAAGATTGAACCGTACCTATGCCTGAGCAGCGAGACCTTTTGAAAATAGCAGCAGCCGCACCAGCAACAGCGACCATTAAGGCAGACCATGGGTCTCATGGTTTACGCTTTGGCGCAGCGCAGCCTTTCTCCTACGAATGGCTAAAGAATCATGCCAAGACTCTCGCCGGGGGACCGTATCAGCCACCTCCGCAGCCCGACCCGAACATCGTCGCTAACATCGATTACGACGCCTACGGTAAGCTGAAGTACAAACAGGATTTCGCCCTTTACGGGGACGGGCAGACCGGAGTTTTTCCGATTACCTTCATGTTTGTCGGTCATTATTTTCCGAAGACCGTCCGCATGTTTGCTCTCGAGAAAAGTGCTAAGCAGGCTCGCGAGATCCTGTACGACCCCAAATATTTTGATATCCCAGCCGGCAGCGTCGCCCAACGTCTCGGAGATAATCCCTCTTGCATGGCTGGTTTTTGGGTGATGGAAGCAAAGACCGGACCCCTCGATTGGCATCGCGAAGAAGCGTGGGTAACCTTCCTCGGTGCCTCTTATTTCCGGGCGAAGGGCGAGCTTGGGCAGGTAGGCATATCCGCTCGCGGTATCGCGTTGACGCCGGGAGGAAGTGGTCCCGAAGAATTCCCCGATTTTGTCGCTTTCTGGTTTGCGCCCGCCGAATCTGCAAATGAAGCCCTAGAGTGCTATGCCTTGCTTGACGGCCCGAGTGTCACCGGCGCCTACCACTTCGCGTTACAGCGGACAAAGGCCGTGATCACAGACGTTGAAGCAACCCTTTTCTTCCGTAACCCGGTTGAACGCCTTGGATTGGCTCCCCTCACGTCAATGTACTGGTACTCGGAGACAGTGAAACCCGTTGCTATCGACTGGCGACCGGAGGTTCACGATTCCGACGGTCTGGCGATATGGAATGGTAATGGAGAACGCCTCTGGCGCCCGCTCAATAACCCGCCCAGGATCATCATCTCGAGTTTTTCTGACGAAAATCCGCGGGGGTTCGGCCTGATGCAGCGGGACCGGTCATTCGACCATTATTTGGATGGGGTCATGTATGAAAAGCGGCCTTCCGTCTGGATTGAGCCGGTTGGCAATTGGGGCTCGGGTGCGGTTCATCTGGTCGAGATCCCGACTGACGACGAGATCAACGACAACATCATCGCTTACTGGTGCCCAACCAAGCCGATCCAGGCCAAAGATCAGCTCGACCTGCGCTACCGGTTGCATTGGGTTGCGAACGAGCCCTATCCGTCGTCCCTCGCCCTTTGCGTCGCGACCCGGTTTGGTCGAGGAGGACGCCCCGGGCAGCCTCATCCCGCTGGCGTTCGGAAATTCATGGTTGAATTCCTGGGCGATCCTTTGACCGGGCTTCGTGAGGATGCGAAGCCCGAACCGATACTTTGGGCGTCACGCGGCACATTTTCCTATTCGAACACCGAGAAAGTCCCAGGAGGTGTGCCCGGTCTTTGGCGAGCTGAATTCGATCTAGTGGTGGACGGACACGACCCGGTGGAGATGCGTCTTTTCCTGAAGATGGGTGATCAGGTGCTTACTGAAACCTGGCTTTATCAATATCATCCGTTCCCTACGGAAGGTCACCATGCAGAGGAGCATGTGTAAGCGGGCACGTCCCCCTCAGGAGCTAGGAGCTAGAATCTAGGAGTTAGAAGGGGCTGTTGGCAAAGGACGCGCCACGTAGAGTCCGCGAGAACTGAACGCGTCCGGCAAATACTGGGCGCTGAGACCTGCGTCTCGAAAGAAGTCTTGCCATTGGTCCCGGTCTAACAACAGCAACTCGTGGCGTTCGACGGCGTACTTAACATCGATCCCTTCTGCGATCAGATAATGCCCGATTAAAATCGAGACATCCCCTTCTCTGTCACTGGTTATCAGCCGGCAGACTTTCCGGTGACCGTCTTCCCCACTGGTGATATGGGCCTCGCCGGTACGCCACGCCTTGCGCTCAAAAAAGGGTTCGATAAAGATCGCTCCTCCAGTGGCCAAGTGGGCCTCAAAACAACCCAGGGCTGAAAGAATCGCTTCGGGCGTTAGCAGGTACGCGATCGCACTAAACAGGCAAATCAGAATGTCGAACTTGGTTCTCAGATCGAATCGCTGCATATCCGCGACCTGGAAATTGCCGTCGGGTCGTTTTGCGCTCGCGATCCTCACAAACGCGGGCTCGAGATCGATTCCGGCGACTTGGTATTCGGGTAAAAGCCGAAGGTGCTCGCCGGTGCCGCAGGCAATATCCAGAATGGTTCGCCCGTCGGGCACAAATCGTCGAAGGAGGCCTCGCAGACGATCGGTTTCTCCCTGGTAATCCTTCTTACCGTAAACCAAGTCGTAATATTCAGCGGAAGCGGAAAACACAGCCTGCATGGTACACAAATGCGCATGCATTTGTATACCATGCAGGCTATGGCAGAATGTTCCGGCAAGGCCGGACCATTCTGCTGCAATCTATTTCAACAAAGAACCTTTCAATTCATGGAAGAGCGCATTCGGCAAGCGAGCTTACCTAGTAGCGACACAGATTTGAAGCTAAGCAGACCAAACTCTCTTTCGAGATTCGGAGTAAAATTTTCTAGCGAAGCCGGAGAATTTGGCCGTAGCCTGCGCTGCAGACAAACGCATGCGCATTTGGCTGCAGCGCAGGCTTAGTTTGCAGCCACTTCTTCGGACGGTTGAGCTTGGCGTTTCTTGAAGTGAAGTTGGAAGATCCGTAGACCGTCCGTCTGAGTAATCGTCACCAAGTAATCTTCGATCTGGACCTGCTCACCCTGTTTGGGTAAGTGGCCCAGAAGCTGGACGACATATCCACCAATGGTGCTCACTTCGGGATCCTCTAAATGAAGGTCAGCCAGTTCCTGAAGTTCGTAGAGGTTGAGTTGACCTTGGACAACGAATTCTTCTTCGTTTAAGCGGACAAACTCCCGCGCCGGTTCTAGGTCGAACTCGTCCTTAATTTCACCGACCAATTCTTCGAGCACATTGTCGAGAGTCACAATCCCCACAGCGCCGCCGAACTCATCGACCACCACAGCCAAATGCACTCTTCTCGCCAGAAAAGTGTTTAACAGCTTATCCAGCGGCATAAATTCAGGGACTGGCAAGAGGTCCCGCTTCACCGCCAACAGATCCGGCTTCGGCTTCTTCATCTCTTTCACCAGATCTTTGATATGAATTAAACCGATGGCGTTATCGAGATGGCCCTGAACCAGAGGAAACCGAGTGTGCGCTGACTCGATCGCCACCTGCAAATTGGTTTCGAACGAATCTTGCGCGTCCAGATAGATAACGTCTCCCCGTGGTGTCATTATATCTCTGACAACGCGCCGCCGGAAATCCAACGCGTTAATCAACAGCTCCTTACTTAGGGAAGTAACTTCCGCTTTAGAATCGCTCTCGGTAAGGATAACCCGGAGTTCTTCTTCGCTATGACCCAGCTCATTTTCGGCCACGGGGTCCAGATGCAGAAGTCGCAGGATACCACCCGCTGAGACCTGCAAAAACCAGATCGCCGGCCGGAAGATAAGGTAAAAGAGGTGCAGCGGCCCACTAATCCACAGACTGGTCTGGAGAGCTTTTCGGATAGCGACCGTCTTAGGAGTTAATTCGCCGAGGACGATGTGAAAATAGGTAATCAGAGCGAACCCCAATGTGATCGCGATTCCATCAACCACCGCCGGCGAAGTGATGCCGATGTGAGAGAGGAGCGGTGTGAGGAGGCTGGCGACGTAAGGTTGCCCGATCCAACCCAAGGCAAGGCTGGCGAGCGTCACTCCCAATTGGGTCGCTGACAGGTAAGCATCGAGGTTTGCGATGACGTGCTTGGCCAAAGCTGCTCGCCGATTTCCTTCCTCCTCCAATAGATCGAGCTGGCTCGACCTGACCTTGACCAAGGCGAACTCCGAGGCCACGAAAAACCCGTTCAGAAAAATCAGGAGAAGAATTACGAATAAGTGGGTGAATACCCCGCTAGCGGACGTGTCTTCCGCCCCCTCACCCAGGAATGGAAACGCCATTCCTAAAGAAATAGCCATGGTCATTGGATCTTAGGCCTTCTCCAGCACCAGATATTGCTATCCATTTCACCTTCGCCTTCGTCTCTATCAGCGGGACTTCGGCGCAAACAGCTTTACCTGGAAGTCGAGAGGGCCTTGAAATGGCCGGTCTTTTCACAAGGAAAAAGACCCGACATTTCGAGATCCTCGCGGGCTTAGCAATGAACTAACCCTCGATTACCAACGATCTATCGATTGGACAGCATCGTTTACGCCGCTGCCACCTGACGGTCAAGAGTGAAGATCCCGCAGCCGCGGGACTACCAGCTTGACTTCGTGACTCCAGGAATCAATCCCTGGGAAGCGTACTCCCGAAACGCAATTCGGGATAGGCGAAAACGCCGGTTGAAGCTACGGCGGCGCCCGCTTTGCTCACAACGATTAACCAAGCGCGTCGGACTGGCATCTCGCGGGAGCTGTGCGAGACCCTCGTAGTCGCCTTTGGCCTTTAATTCGGCTCGAAGGGCGGCATATTTCTGCACCGTCTTCAGCTTCCGTTTATTCCTTTCAATCCAAGCTTTCTTCGCCATAAAGGAGTGAGGACAATACCGGGAAGCGCCCGCTTTTCAACGGAAAAATTAAAGAAAGGAGCTAGGAGCCAGAATCCTGGATCCAGGAGATAGGGCTCTTTTCTGGCGCAGGTCGATAGCCGCTCGTCAGCTCCGGCCGCTTGGTCGATGCAAAGCTTACGCCGGAATCGCTTGAAAACCGAGTTTGAACCCATTCCCGCTAGCTCCTAGCCCCTTTTCTTAGGGCATAGGGCCGATCCAGGCAGGTACCTGAGCGGGGATATTCGAGCCGGTAAGATAATCCTGGAAATAGCCGACCGGGGCGTATTCACGGTGAGCGGCAACGTAGACAAAGGAAAGCAAGTTCAGCGTTCCTACGACGACGAAGGCTATGGTTGCTAAGCGGAATCTTTCCACGGACCGAGCGTATCGCCGATCCTGAATTCTACTAAATCGATAGATTGTTAGTGAATATTGATATAGTCGATGTTTCTCCAATACGGAGACGGTTCGCGGGATCGTCCTCGTACTCGTCGTCGTCCTCGTCCTCGAAAGCGGTTGTTTACGCTACTAGGCGTGGACCGATCATAGAGACCTGGGAGGGGGGGTCCCTGCTAATTAGCTACAAGGGGTCACGACTCACAAAGAACTTGCCCTCGGCAAGGCGGCCAAACCCAACGCTGACAGAAAACGAAGACTTTCGAGGACGAGGACAACGACAAGTACG
>Ga0210389_10000693_pt1 | contig 29017 bp, 19 predicted proteins | sample IncBWH28OmetaG_FD_160127 | JGI IMG/M metagenome (GOLD analysis project Ga0210389, IMG submission 160127) | Forest soil microbial communities from Barre Woods Harvard Forest LTER site, Petersham, Massachusetts, United States - Inc-BW-H-28-O ... | reverse complement strand
GTACCAACCCGGTTGCGGGTCGTCTTCCCAACGGATCAACCCGGTGGTCCAAGCCAGCTCGAGGACGCCGGCCGCCGACAGCTCGTTGTCGACCTCCATCTCGAACCGGGTACGCGACGAGCCGTAAGGGCCGAGTTCGGCGCCACCGACGATCACCACCAGATCCGCCGGGTCGACGTCGAGGTCGTCCCAATGCGGAGGCGGCGCCGGGGTGTATCCGCGCGGCGGGGACGGCAGCGCGGCAATGACACCGGGGGTGTCCTCGTCCGCGATGTCGTCGGCCTGCTCGCCCGACGTGGCCTGCTCGCGCGCTTTGGCTGCCAGTTCGGCCATGTCGAGGTGGGCCTCGGCGAGGCCGCCGGTCAAATCCGCCTCGATCGGCGCGATGGCCGCGGCCACCTTGGACTCGACGTCGCACAGGTTGAGCAGCATCGCCGCCATCTGGTCGGTCGAGTAGGTGGTGACACCGGCCTCCTCGACGGCGCTGACGATGGCGTCGTTGTGGCCCATCAGGCCGGTGCCGCGGGTCCAGCCGATCAGGGCGTGGGCAAGGCTGACCCGGGCCGCCCAGGACGACTCGGCTCGCCAGCGGCTTACCAGCGCGTCCAGCGCCGACTTGGCTTCACCGTAAGCGCCGTCGCCGCCGAACATTCCGCGGTTGGGCGAGCCCGGCAGCACCACGTGCAGCCGCGAGGCGATGTCGCGTTCGGCGCCGATCTTCGACAGGCCGCCGATCAACCGCTGCACGGCCCACAGCAGCACCTTCATCTCCATCTCGGAGCGCGAACCGGCCTCGGACAGGTCCCCCGCGACCCTTGGGGCCGCGAACGGGAACAACAGCGTCGGCGTCTGCGCGTCCTTGATGTGAATCGACTGTGGCCCAAGACTTTCGGACTGCTCGGTGCCGATCCACTCGATCAGTGCGTCGATGTCGGAGTAGGACGCCATGTTGGCGGCGACCACCCACAGCGCGCCGCCGTAGCGGGCGTGGTTGCGATACAGCTGGCGGTAGAACGCCAGCCGCTCCTCGTCGAGCTTCGACGTCGTCGCGATGACGGTGGCACCGCCGTCGAGCAGTCGTGCGACCACCGACGCGGCGATCGAACCCTTCGAAGCGCCTGTCACCACGGCGATCTCGTTGCTGTAGGGACCCGAATCCGGGTTCTCGGCACCGGCCGCGATCCGGCCGTACAGCGACGCGTGGATCTGACGGCCCGCTGCCAGCGCCCTGCCCTGCCACCAGGTGGCCTGGGTGGCGACGACATGGCCGGCACCTTCGAACCGCTCGGACAGCCGCTGCCAGTCGGCGTCGATGTCACCCTCGTCGGTCAGCCACAGCCTGACGAGGTCCTCGCGGGCGCTGGCCCACCGGTCGTCGAAGACGACGGCCCTCTTGGCGTCGAATGCCGGCGCCACCAAACGTGGCCAATCCGCACCCAATTCGGAGGTGACCAAGTCGATCAGCTCGGCGTCCGTGCCCGCCGGCAGCACGCTCACCGGATTGTCCAGGCCCAGTTGGCCCAGCACCAGGCGGGCCGCCGAGGCCAGCACACCGTCGCGCCCGGTGATCTGGTCGGTGAATTCGGACAGCGCGGCCGCGTCGATGGTCGCGCCGCCGCCACCGCCGCCCGCCGACGGCAACGCCACCGAAATGCCGTGGCGTGCCGCGACCGAGAGAACCGCGCCGTCAATGACCTTGTCGACCGAGCCCGCGTCGGCCATCGCACCCTCGTGCAGGTGGCCCATGGCGCCGCCGCGGACGCTGGTGCCCTCGCGGGTGCCCAGCGCGACTTCCACGATCACGTGCTTGGCCCAGCCGTCGCCGAGCTCCCAGGTCTTCTTGACCCGCTCGACGATGGCGGCGGGCCGCTTGCCGGACGGCCCCAGGACCGTCCGCAGCTGGTCGTTGATCGCGTCGGAAAGCACTGGGCCGTAAGGCTTGTAGGTCCGCGCCAGCTTGGACACCTGCGAGCGCAACCCGGCCAGGTCGGCCTCGGCGGCCCCTTCGATGGCGCCGAGGTTCAACTCCGAGCCCAGGTCCACCAGCAGCTGGTTGCGCCGCGACGACGCACCGTCGGTGATGGACTCGATGGAGTCCAGCTCCTCGATCTGGTCGATGCGCATCTTGGCCGACATCGCGATCAACGCCAGGGTGGCGTCGGCGGCGTCGAACCCGATGTCGTCCGGGCGCGCGGCACCCGACGGCGCCGTCGGAGCGGGCGCCGCCGCGACCTCCACGACGGTGGCTCCGCCAACGGCAACCGGCTCGGACGCCGGCTCGGCCATCTCTTCGGGCTCCGGCTCGGGGTCGGTGTCGGTGGCGAACAGCACCGCAGCGTCCCGTTCGGCGTTGAGCACTTCCACTGTGCTGTGCGCGTATTCGGACAACTTGAGGGTGTTGGTGGCCAGCCCGGCGACGGTCGGCGAGGACTTCACGCCGATCTCGACGAACCGCTCCACACCCAGACCACCCGCGGCCTCCTCGGTGAACAGCAGATCCTGGGTCTCGATCCAGCGCACGGGGCTGGCGAACTGCCAGGCCAACAGCTCGATAAAGACCGTGCGGGCCATCTCGCGCGGCCGCTCGGCACGCCAGGTGTCGTAGTCGGCGAGGATCGGGTCAAGCGGCTCGGCGGGCACCAGATCCCGGATCTCCTGGATGAAGTCGCGATCCAGCGAGAACGGACGCGGTACCAGGTTGGGGATGTAGCGCCCGATGATCAGGTTGGGGTCTTTGTCGCGCGGCATGACCCGGTCCAGCGACCGGCGGAAGTCGGCAACCCCGACCCGCAGCACCCGCGAGTGGAACGGCACGTCGATACCGGGCACCAAGATGAACGACCGCTTGCCGCCGGCGATCTCGCGGCGCCGCTCGACCTCGGCTTCCAGCTCTTCCAGCCCACGCACCGTGCCGGCGATCGCGTACTGCGAGCCGCGCAGGTTGTAGTTCACGATCTCCAGGAATTCTCCTGTGCGCTCGGCGATTTCGGCGACGAATGCAGGAACCTCGTCGTCCGGCAGGTCCAGCTGCGAGGGTCGGATGGCCGCCAACCGGTAGTTAGAGCGACCCAACTCGTCGCGCGGCACGATGTCGTGCATCTTCGAGCCGCGATGAAACACCATCTCCAGCAAGGCTTCCATCTCGTAGATGCCGGTCACGCAGGCCAGCGCGGTGTACTCGCCGACCGAGTGGCCGCAGGCGATGGCACCTTCGACGAAGGCGCCTTGTTCGCGCATCTCGGCGACCTGAGCCGCCGCCACCGTCGCCATGGCGACCTGGGTGAACTGCGTCAAGTAGAGAACGCCGTCGGGGTGGTGGTAGTGCACACCGCTGGCGATGATGCTGGTCGGGTTGTCGCGCACCACGTGCAGCACCGAGAAGCCCAGCGTGTCGCGGGTGAACTTGTCGGCGTTGTCCCACACCTTGCGAGCCGCCTTGGAGCGGGCCCGCACCTCCATGCCCATGCCCTTGTACTGGATGCCCTGGCCTGGGAACGCGTAGACCGTCTTGGGGGCGGCCAACCGTGCGGTGGCCGTCATCACCAGATCCGAGCCAACCCGCGCGGCCACTTCCACAACCTCGGCGCCCTGGTCGATTCCGACGCGGTCGACACGGAACTCGACCTCGTCGCCGGGACGCACCATGCCCAGGAATCGCGCGGTCCAGCCGACCAGCCGAGCGGGCGGGCGGGCCTGACCGTCAGTGGCGGTCACCGCGTGCTGGGCGGCGGCCGATAGCCACATACCGTGCACGATCGGCGATTCGAGGCCCGCCAGCAGCGCGGCCGCCCGATCGGTGTGGATGGGGTTGTGGTCACCGGACACCACCGCGAAGGGGCGCATGTCGACCGGTGCGGCCACCGTGACGTCGCGACGGCGACGACGCGGGGTGTCGGTCGCGTTCTCGGACACGGCGCCACCGGCCCGGACCGGATCGGTGAGTTCGGCGGCGCCGGTGCGGCCGAGGATCGCGAACCGCTCGTCGAGGGTGCCGATCACCGCGTCGTCGGCGTCGGAAATCGTCACCGAGACCGGAACTACCCGGCCCATGTCGGTGTCGGTGGCCCGCGACGCCGTTGCGGTAACGGTCAATTGGGCCGGCACCTTGGGCAGCTTGCCCTCCACGCGGGCGGCGTGGTCCAGATGCACCAGGCTGAGCAGGCCCTCCACCACGGGGACGCCGGCGTCGGTGACCGCCGAGCCGATCGCGGCGAAAACCGCGGGCCAGCACAGGCCGACCAGCGCGTCGGGCACGGTGGTAAGGCTGGGTGCCAGCGGCTCCCCGAAGGTGGCCGTGACTCCGGTGTGGTCGGCGACGCGCTCGGGGTCCCAGTCCACCGTCACGGTGGCCGTCCCGTCGGTGACCGCGGGCAAGAACTCCGGCCCGTCGACTCCGGCCGCGATCGCCAGCACCGCGCGCATGGCGGTGGTGGCGTCTTCGACGGAGACCACCGGCGTGCCGCCATCAACAGTGTTGGCGGGCAGGCTGAATGGGATGTCGACCCACGCGCCGGACAACGGCACGCTCAAAACGATGTTCTCGCCATTGACCTGAAGCCGCGCCCCCGTGGAGGAGTGGGTGGCGCGCAGGCTTTCCGGTCCGTCATGCACCAGCCAGTCGGCCGGATCGGCGATCCGGTGAACCGGGTTGGTCGTGGTACGGCCGGCCCACAGCACGTCGGCGGCGTCGAGCAGGACGGCCAGCGGTCCGGTGACGTCGGGGCGACCCAGCCGGCGCGACGCAACGGCCCGGGGCTGCGCGTCCGTAGACAGCACCTCGTCGATGGCGGCCTGCTCGAAGCGGTCCAGCAAGTCGCCGACGGGTTCGTCCATCAGGGTGATCCCGGCCACCGCCGAGGTACCCGGGATGATGCACACCTGGTCGGCCTCGTAGCGGGCATCGTGCGCCTGCCACAGCGAGTCACTGCGCCACCAGCGCCGCACGTCCTTGTCGATGACCGGCACGAAGTTGACCGGCTTGCCCAGCGTCTTGCACAGCGTGACGAAGAACGGCACATCGGCCGGGTGCAGCTGCACGGTTTCGGCGTCCGGGTACTGCGCAAGCAGGGTGGCGATGGCCTCGTCGGGGGTTTCCAGCAGCGCCTCGTCATCGAACAGCGTCTCGATCGGCCCGGAATCCGTTGCATTCAACCGCGCTTCGGCCCGCTGCAGCATTTGCTGGAACCGCTCGCGCCAGGTGTCGGCCAGCCAGGGGCTGCCCGGCGCGGCGGTATCGGCGGTCGAGTTGCCCTCACCGATGGTCAGCTCGACGTAGCGCCGCAGCCACTGCAGGTAGGTCATCTCCTCGATGTCGCCGAAGTACGGCTTGGCGGTGCCGGCCATCGCCGCGATGATCTCGTCGCGGCGCTCGGCGACCGCCTCGGCGTCACCGGCGACCTCGTCGAGCAGCCGGCCGCAACGCGAGGCACTGTTGTCGATCTCGTGGATGTCCGCGCCGAGCTGACTGCGGCTGGAAGCCATGCCGCCCTGGGCTTTTCCGGCGCTGATCCACTGGTCGGTGCCTTGCGTTTCGACCAGCATCCGCTTGACCGACGGCGACGTGGTCGATTCCAGGGTCGCCATCGCCGCGGTGCCGACCAGAATGCCGTCGATCGGCATCAGCGGGAAGCCGTAGGCCTGCGCCCAGCGTCCGGACAGGTACTCGGCCGCCCGCTCGGGGGTGCCGATGCCGCCGCCCACGCAGACGGTGATGTTGGGACGCGACCGCAATTCCGAATAGGTCGCCAGCAGCAAGTCGTCGAGGTCTTCCCACGAATGGTGACCGCCGGCGCGCCCGCCCTCGACGTGCATGATCACCGGCTTGGTGGGCACCTCGGTCGCGATGCGGATGACCGAACGGATCTGCTCGACCGTGCCGGGCTTGAACACGACGTGGCTGATGCCGACCTCGTTGAGCTCCTCGATCAGCTCGACGGCATCCTCGAGATCCGGGATGCCGGCGCTGACGACGAGGCCGTCGATCGCCGCGCCGGACTGGCGGGCCTTCTGCACCAGCCGCTTGCCACCGACCTGCAGCTTCCACAGGTACGGGTCCAGGAACAGCGCGTTGAACTGATACGTGCGGCCCGGCTCGAGCAGGCCGGACAGCTCCTCGACGCGGCCGGCGAAGACTTCTTCGGTGACCTGACCGCCGCCGGCCAGCTCGGCCCAGTGCCCGGCGTTGGCCGCGGCGGCGACGATCTTGGCGTCGACGGTGGTCGGGGTCATGCCCGCGAGCAGGATCGGCGACCGCCCGGTCAGCCGGGTGAACTTCGTCGAGAGCTTGACCCTGCCATCGGGCAGGCGAACCACGGTCGGGGCGTAGGTCGACCAGGCCCGGGCCACCTCGGGAACAGCGCCGACGGTGAACAGGTTGCGCTGACCGCCGCGGGTGGCCGCGGGCACGATGCCGACAGCGAGGCCGCGGATCACCGGCGCGGTCAGCCGGGTCAGGATGTCCCCGGGGCCCAGATCCAGAATCCACCGGGCTCCGGCGTCGTGCACGCGGGTGATCTCGTCGACCCAGTCGACGCCGTTGACCAGGATCGCCTCGGTCAGCTTGCGGGCCAGCGCGACATCGAGGCCGGCCTTCTCAGCCCAGGTTCCGACGATGTCGATGCCGTCGGCCAGCCGGGGCGTGTGGAAGCCCACCTCGACCTGTACCGGATCGAAGACCGGGGCGAAGACGTCGCCGCCGCGGATCTTGTTCTTGCGGTCGGCCTCTTCCTTCTCGGAGATCTGCCGGCAATACAGCTCGAAGCGCGACAGTTGCTCGGGGGTGCCCGTGATCACGACCGACCGGCGGCCGTTGCGGATGGACAGCACCGGAGGCAGCACGGTGCGGACATCCTGCGCGAACTCGTCGAGCAGGCGGCGGATGCGATCGGGGTCGGCGTTGGTGACCGACACCATCGGCGGGCGGTCGCCCAGCACCGAGATTCCGCGCCGACGGGCGACCAGCGTGCCGGCCGCACCGATCAGCTGGGCCATCGCCAGCAGCTCGACGTCATGGGTGCCGCCGGCGTTGAACGCCTCGACCGCGAGCACGCCCTGCGAATGCCCGACCACGGCCACCGGCGGCGTCGCGCTCCAGTCCATGCCCTGGCGCGCCAGGGCGCGCACGGCGGCGATCTGCGTGAGCAGCACGCCGGGTATCGACACCGCGGCCGACGTCAGGTGCTTTTGCGAGGGGACCGGGTCCTCGGCCGCCAGCGCGCGCACCCAACCCAGCGGCTGGAAGCCGATCGGACGGACCACGACGAGCTCTTTCGCCACCGGCTCGAGCAGCAGCTCCACCTCACCGACCAGCGTGGCCAGTTCGGATTCGATCCCTGCCGACGACACCAGTTCTTCCAGGGTCTCCAGCCAGGCGCTGCCCTGGCCGCCAAATGCGACGGCATAGGGCTCGCCGGCCGTCAGACGGTCGACCAGAGCATGGGTCCTGTGGGGGCTGTTCTCGTCGCGGTCAGCGGACACCCGGTCGTGCTCGTGGATCGTCACCTTCTGTATCTCCCTGTATGCGTCTTTACGTATCGGTTCGTTCGACCGGTCACCATCCGAGGGCGGGACCTATCGGTTTCAGTCGATTCCGCGTCGAATCACAGCCGGGAAACGGCTGGCCGGTGTGTTGTCGGCGGACCGCCCACGTGGAAGCGCGGTGCGGCGGACTGCATCGGCTGTACTAAGCGTGTCATAGGGATCAACGCGCCTTTTGCGTGCTGATCGGTTACTGATGAGTTCTACGCGCGGGTAACCGTGTCGTGGGTAACACTGGCCGCAACCGGCGGTGCAGGCGTTGCGAACAAACTTCCTGCATGCAGGTGGTTACGGTCGAGTAGCTATAACTGCGCAGATCAAGGCAGTATTGTTACGTAATCGTTATATTAAAAAAATCGGCTGCCGCGCAACCGCCGACGACACGTCGGCAGCATCGTTCGGCGGTCGCCCGCGCCCGCGGCACGGCGACATGAGCGAACAAGTGTTTGCTGGAGTTTCGCCGTCGGCGAATTAGACCCACTGCCCGAATTGGGGTTTGAGGATTTCGTTGATGTCCACCCCGACCCCGCCGACGCTGCGTTTGTCGATCTCGACCTGATGCAGGCTCGCGGCCGGGTGGGCGAAGCCCTTGGGCGAGCCCCAGTTGTGCTGCCAGAAGTACGAGCCCAGGCCGTCGTGCAGCGCCCAGTCGATGGTCTTCGAATTCGCGTAGACGCCCGTGCGCTGATGTCCGATCACCGACTCCCAGGACCGTAGATACGGAGCTATCTGTTGTTTGTACTGGTCGTACGACGGGTCGTCATCGATCGACGCATAGATGGGGGCGTTCGCCGGACCGCCCGCCGCGGAGTGCAACTGCAACCCACGCTGCGCATGTGTCAGGCCCGCGCCGGCTCCGCCCAGCCAGTCGGCGGTGTTGCCCTTGCCGTACTGGTAGCACGAGACGATTTTGAGGCCGTTGGTGCTCAGGTCACGCGCTTCGCTGACCTGCATCGGCTTGCCCAGCATCCAGGTGCCGCCGGGCCGACGATCGGAGACGTACCGGATCGATCCCACCGCCCCGGCGGCCCTGATCTGGCTGGCGGGGATGACCCCGGCCGCATAGTCCAACAGGGTGCCGAGAGACGCCGACGCCGGCGCGGCGCACAGCGACGCCGCCGCGACTCCCAGCCCCACCAGACCCGGGGTCGCGGCCGCGAATTTGAGCACGTCACGCCGCGAGACCGAAGACATATGGCACAGGGTACGACACAAACACCAGAAGACACACTGACCACGTCAGTCACATCTGCATCACATTGCCGCAACGTCGGAGCCGGGTCTTTGACGGCCGCCTGCCCGCAGCACAACGAACCGGAACTGCAGCATCGCCATCTGAGCTGGGCCCAGGCGCCGGCACGGTCAGCCGTGGTCGGCGGACTCGACAGCCAGCACGGCGATCAGGTCGTCGAGAAGGGTTGCCAGCGTCTCATTTTGGACCGGCGGCACCCCGGCCAGCAGCTCGATCGCGTCGCCGCGACGGCCCGCCGCCAGCAACGGCACCACCCGATCCACCATCGACTGCAGGTGGGGCGCGGCAGGTTCCATGTTCGCGACGGTGGTGGCCAACACCTCGAGCAGCTCCCAATCCCGATACAACGCCAGCGAGCGCTCGTTGAACGCGAACCCGGTCACGGGCTTGCCCCACAGCGTGCCGCGGTAGTGATACGGACCTTCCATGTATTCGATCGGCAGTCCGTGCGCCGGGGCCGGCACCAGCGGCTCGCCGACGATGTCCAGCTGCAGCGTGGCGCAGCTGATGCGGTGGCGGTCGGGCATGTACCGGGCCGGAGCGACAGGCCGCACCAGCGGCCGCACCGCGTTCGGCCAACGAACGTAACTGTTGACGGTGACCTCGACGTCCTCGGCGCACTGCGGCGGCTGGGCGGGATCCGGATAGCTCGTGGTGATACCGGTAAACGGCTGCAGCGCATTGCCATTCGTGCGGTCGAACTGCCGCCAGATGGTGGCGTCGACGCCGTTGTCGAAGTTGATGGTGCGCCATTCATGCGATCTGGCCCGTGGGTCTCCCCCGGTCCCCCCGCCGCCGGCGTATTTCGGGAACCATTGCCGGTCGACATGCCCGCCGCTTCCGGCGACCCGTTGCACGACATCGCCCCAGCGCAATGTTCCCGTCATCGCCATTCCGGTCTGGAAATACGAATACGTGTCGGGTTGGCCGAAGCAGGCGATCTTCCCGTTGTAGGTCGATGCGCCCACCGGCGTCGGTGCGCGCGTTGGAGTTACAGCCAGGTCCAGCCGCATCCGCCGACCAGAGCGGTCGTCGCCGACCAGGCTGACCCGGTAGGTGAAGGGGATCAATTCTCCGTCGCCGTCACGACACGTAGTCCACGACGCGACGCCGGCGCCGCCGCGGTAGCTGATATCGAGATGACCCTCGGCCATCGCCAGCTTCCGCCGGGCTCCCGGTTGCAGGTTGGCCGGCGGCATGTCGTAGTCCGTATAGGTGCCGTAATCGCCGTTATCCAGGTCGAACAGCGCCATGGTGTAGAAGTCTGCGACCACCGCGCCACCGGGCCGGTTCTTGTTGAAGATGGTCAGAAACGCGAACGACCGATCGGCCTCGAACGCGTCCAGCCGTCCGGCGATGAACCAGGTGTCCGACTCCTGACCGGGGTGTTCGCCTTCGGCGGCCGGGAACTCCAGCTGGCCGTCACCGGGCACCAACCGGAACGGATAACTACGCCACTCGGTGGTCATCTCGCGCTTCGCCTTGCTCGGGAACGTCGGCTTCCTCGGCGTGCTTTTTTGCTATGTTAACATCAATAGCAAAGTTACGGTTGCATTTTCGCCCCGCCCTGAGGTAGCTGCCCGATGACGGACAACCCCGGCCACCGTTGGTATGACGAGCTTTTCATCGGGGGACACTGGCGCAAACCCGCTAGCCCGCAACAGCTCGCGGTCATTTCCCCGCACTCCGAAGAACCCATCGGCCACGCCCCCGCGGCAGGACCCGAGGATGTCGACGCGGCCGTAGCCGCCGCGCGGCGGGCTTTCGACCACGGTCCGTGGCCGCGAATGACTCCCGGGCAGCGGATCGGCAAGCTCGAAGAACTGGCCGCGGTCTATGGGCGTCACGTCGACGAGATGTCCGACCTGATCACCGCGGAGATGGGATCGCCGCGCAGTTTCAGCAGGCTGGGCCAGGCGGCGGGCGCGGCGTCGATGATCCACCTCAACCTGGCCGTCGCGCGCGACTTCGGATGGGTGGAGCGTCGCCGGGGTGTGCTCGGCGAAGCGCATCTGCGTCGGGCTCCGGTGGGCGTGGTGGGCGCGATAGTGCCGTGGAACGTGCCGCAATGTCTGATCATGCCCAAGCTGATTCCCGCCCTGCTGGCCGGCTGCGCGGTCGTCATCAAGCCGGCACCCGAAACACCTTTGGACGCTTTGTGGTTAGCCGAAATGATCGAGCAGGTCGGTCTGCCCGAAGGCGTGGTATCGGTGTTGCCCGGCGGGTCCGACGTCGGCGAGGCGCTGGTACGCCATCCGGGCGTGGACAAGATCGCGTTCACCGGTTCCAGTGCCACCGGGCGCCGCATCGCGGTCCTGTGCGGCGAGCAGCTCAAGCGGGTCAGCCTGGAACTCGGCGGCAAATCGGCGGCGATCATTCTCGACGACGCCGACGTCGGCAAGACCGTGGCCGGGCTGAAGACGGCGGGCCTGATGAACAATGGGCAGGCCTGCGTTGCGCAGACGCGCATCCTGGTCAGCGAACGGCGGCACGACGAGTTCGTCGACGCGCTGGCCGAGATGATGTCGGCCCTGCGCGTCGGGGACCCCGCCGACGACGCCACCGACATCGGACCCCTTGTCGCACAACGACAACAGCGTCGGGTTCAGGACTACATCCGGTCCGGGCGCCGCGAAGGCGCCAGCGTGATCGTGGGCGGCGAGGACAGCCCGGCCGAGCGGGGCTGGTACGTGCGGCCGACGCTGTTCGCCGACGCCTCCAACGACATGCGGATCGCGCGGGAGGAGATCTTCGGTCCCGTCTTGACCGTGCTGCGCTACCGCGACGAGGCCGACGCGATCCGGATCGCCAACGACAGCGACTACGGGTTGGCCGGTTCGGTGTGGACCGCCGATGCCGCCCGCGGTCTGCGGATCGCCGCCGAGGTACGCACCGGCACCTATGGCATCAATATGTACATGCTCGACATCAGCACGCCGTTCGGCGGTTTCAAGCAGTCGGGCCTCGGGCGGGAGTTCGGGCCGGAGGGTCTCGACGGGTACGTCGAGCTGCAATCGGTGGTGTGCAGCGGAATGATGCCGCCCTTACCCGGCTGAACAACGCCGGCGATCACGAGGATTCGGGCACCTGCAGGGTCAGCTCGACCGGGCAGCACAGCGTGCCGTGCTGATTGGTCACCTGGATCTCGATGTCGACAAGGCAGCGCGGCGGGTCCACGGAGGTGTCGCGCCGTTTGGTCACCGCCCGGCCCCGGCCGACCATCGTGTCGCCGGCATAAACCGGGACCGCCAGCCGCATGGAGCGCCGCACCACGCGGCTGCCCGGGCCCGCCCAGTCGGTGGCGACGCGGTCGGCGAACCCGGCGAGGTGCATGGTGTTGAGGTAAATCGTCGGGTTGCCATGGGTTTGGGCGTAGCCGGGATCGAAGTGGCCGGGAAAATAGTCCCAGGTCGCTCCGGCGTTCTCCACCACCCGCTGGTAGCTGATCTCGTCGACCACCTCGGGCAGGTCGACGGGAACGGCGATAGCGTTCCAGTGCAGGCCCTCGCCAGTCATGGCACCGCCGCGGGCGTAAACCTGAACAAGGTGTTTCGGCATGTGGCGACCACGGCCCCGTCCTGGCGGCGATAGGTCTCCAGCGTCTCGACGAAGTGACCAATCCCCAGCCGAGTCCGCTTCTCGGGCGACACCGAGACCAACTCCTCGACCACCGTGAGCAGGTCGCCTTCGACGATGGGCTGCATAAACTCAACATCGTTGGCCGCGTTGATGAATGTGGTGCCCGGCAACGGCACCCGCAGCACCACCGATGCCGCCGGCCGCCTGGCACTTCCTGGTCGGGACGGCTCCCACGGCGGAGGTATCAGCCATCCCATCAACGCGGCCGGCGGGGCCAGCAGACCTCCCCACTTCCGCCGGGCGAACTCGGCGTCCCAATACGAGAGATTTCCGTCGCGAACCATTGCGGCGAACAATTGGATACGCGCGCCGCTGACCGGTGTCCGCGCGGTTCGCGGCTCGCTCTTCGCGCCGACCATCCGCAGCGCGTCTTCGTAGCTACCGAAAACTACCTGGTAGCTGAGGTCCCGATCCACCTATCGGCGTCGCTCACATGACGAGCGGGTGCCGGCTCGGCACCGAATCCCATTCGAGTGCACGGGAAGTGAAGTACCAACCGCCGCGCTCGTAGACGAGTGTGTCCCGGTACGTCCCCGTGGCCCGAAGGGTGGTGTCGCCGTACATGGCGGCGAAAAGCACCACGACACAACGGTGGCTGGCCTGCACACCCTCGATGCGGATCTCGTGATCCAGCGTGACCAGGCGCTGCCCGTCGCCGCCGTCAAACGCCGCGCGCAGATCCTCGAATACCTCTCCGTCACGTATGTAGCGTGCGCCCGAGTGGCGGAACGTGGCGATCCAGCGCTCACGATCGCCGTCGGAATAGGCCCGGTTGTGCCGGGCGCACAGGTCCAGGATGGCGGCACGTCCCGTCGCGGCCTGGAGCAATTGCTCTTCCTGATAAGTGATGGTCATTTTGTTCTCCAGCCTCTTTGGGTAATGGCAGCCATTGGCGGAACTGATGTAACACTAACGTAACTTACCCACGATTGCGTAACATTAACGTAACTTACCGGCTAACGGCGTGTCCCCGATTTTCACGATCCCACGCGGCGGCACTTACGCCCCTGGCGCGCAACAGGTCTTTGCGTATCCGACCGATGCCGTTCTTCGGGAGTTCATCGACCGCCTCGACGAATCGAGGCACCCAAAAATACGGCATCCGAGCGGTGCAGAAGTCAAGCAGCTCTGCGCAATCCAGGGTCGCCCCCGGGCGCAGAGTCACGACCAGCAGGATGTCGTCTTCACCCAGCTCGCTGGGCACCCCGACCGCCGCGGCTTCGGCCACCGCGGGATGGCGCATGACGACGGACTCCACTTCGACCGAGGAGACGTTTTCGCCGCGCCTGCGCAACGAATCCTTGATGCGATCCACATACGTCAGGTTCTGGTACCCCCTTTCGTCGGTGTCGAGTCGGCCGAGGTCGCCGGTGCGAAACCAGTCCTGATGCGGATCGACCCGCGGACCCTGGCTTATGTAGCCCTCGCTCATCACGTGCGGGTACCTGGGTCGACACGCGATCTCTCCGACGGTGCCGGCGGGCAGGGGATCGCCGCGTTCGTCGACGATGCGCACCTCGAAGTTGGGGTTGGGTCGTCCAGAGGTCCCCGGAACCCCCTCGTCGGCCACGCCTTTGACCGCGATCGGAAATGCCTCGGTCATCCCGTACATCGTGACGATCCGGCAGTCGTAACGCTTTTCGATGTCGCGGTAAGAGCTCGCGTCGATGGGTGCGGCGGAGATGAACCGAAGCGGCAAGCGTGCGTCACGCGGATCGGCCGGCAGATTCTGCAGCATCGACACCATCGCGCCGGCACCGGCGAAGCCGATGGCGCCGCAGGTACGGATGTCATCCCACACCTGGCTGGGGTGGAAGGCCTTCGCCAACATGGTCGTCGCGCCGACCAGCATGGGGGCCAGCACGCTGGGTGCCGCGCTCAGGTGAAACAACGGCATCGCCGTCCACAGCACCTCCCCGGGACGGAATTCCCAGGCCGACGCGACGGTCGCCGCCACCGTGAACAGGTAGTGCCATGTCGTGGCAACCGCTTTCGAGGGCCCCGTGGTGCCCGACGTGTAGAACAGAGCTCCCACGTCCGCTGCCCCGTCCTGGCCGTCCGCCGGCGGGCAGTCGCCGCCGAGATTCAAGGCACTGGTAAGCGAATCGTCTTGGATCACAATGTCGGTCAGCGTCTCCAGCGCGTCGGCGACCTCGTCGACGCGCGGGCGCCGGTCGGCGTCGGTGACGATCACCTTCGCCCGGGCCAACCGTAGGGTGTGGAGCAGGAATTCACCCTTGTTCGCGGCGTTCACCGCGGCGCTCACCGCGCCGATGCGCGCCGCGCCCAGCCAGAAGTAGACCCATTCCGGGCAAGTGGCGGTGAACAGCGCCACGCAGTCGCCGCGGCCGACGCCCAGGTCGGCCAGCATCGTCGCCGCCGCGGCCGACCGCCGCCGCATCTGCTCGAAGGTCACGTCGACACCGGCGATCGACATCATCACCAGGTCGGGATGTTGCGCGGCCCGGCAATCCAGCACCGCCGGCACGGTGAAGCTCTCGACGCCGAAATCGGTGGGCCCCAACGGCAGGCTCCGATCGGGACACATCGGGGTTTCCGATCAGACTTTCGAGGCCGCCGGATCGGGCTCCCCGCCGGGGGTGTAGCCGAAATCGGAGGGCGAGGGCTGCGTGCCCGGGTAGAAACGGTGTGCCCAGCGGCGCAGCGCGGCGTAGTCGTGCGCCTCTTCGGGAGCCAGGTTGGGCTTCTCCAGGTATTTCATGTTCTCCCAGGTGAAGAAGTCCTGCTTGATGACTTCTTGCTGCAACGCCAGGAATTTCGCGGCGCGGCCGGTGGGCGCGTCACCGGTGTCGCCGGGTTCGCGGATGGAGGCCTGGGTGTAGAAGTAGTCCGTGTAGTCCTCGTCGACCGGGGTCTGCCCGGTGACCTGGACGGTGGCCACCAGTTCGCTCGGGAAGCGGACGACCCCGAGCCCGAGCGAGTAGTTGTCGTAGACGATCTTGGCGTCGACGGGCCCGTGGGGGGTCAACCAGGTCGACGCGCGGCCACCGCCGAAATGGGCGTTGACGGTGGCGTGCAGGTGGTAGCCGGATGTCTCGAACGATGCCGTGGTGGCGGGGCCGGCGGCCTTGTGCACGTATTGGACGTGGTAGGGGTCGGCGGCGTTCTCGATGATCATTTGCGGGTGCACCTTGACCCGGTTGAGCATCTGGGTGTGCGGGTGCAGCGGGTAGTACTCGTTGGTTTCCAGCTCGGGCAGCACCGGTGGCTGCCAGTAGGGTGCACGGCCATGCCGTTCGTGCCAGGCGAGGATGAAGCCGTACCACTGGACGCTGGGATAGGTGCGGATCCGGACGTTGGTCTTGCAGCCGATCTTGCTGTACGGAATCAGCGCGTTGGTGCCGTCACCGCGCCAGCGCCAGCCGTGCCAGGGGCAGACGATGTTTTCGCCTTCCACCGTGCCGCCCACGCCCAGGTTGGCGCCGAGGTGCTGACAATAGGCCTCCATGACGTGCACCTGGCCGGACTCGGTGCGGAACAGCACCAACTCTTGACCGAAGTAGTGCGCGCGTTTCACCTCACCGGCCGGTAGGTCGGATGCGAAGGCGACGATGAACCATCCCGTCGGGAACCGGTAGGTCGACAGCGCGATGCCGGACAGTCCGAACTCACGTTCCGATGCATCTCCGGACGAATCCGGCGCCGACTCCGAAACTGTGTGGTTCACCAGCACTCCGTATCCCGCCTGGACCAAGGTGAGCCGACCGCATCTGGGCCGCCCTCGATTCACCGCGGTTCGACGACTAGGTCTATTTTTACTATTTTAGGTATTGAACGTCAACGCGGCGCCGCGGGCTCCGACGTGGTGTTCGGGCAGAGCGGGGCTTTCGATGACGGCTGCGGCAGTGGACCTCTCCGATTCCGCCTTGTGGCGCAACGGCTTTCCCGACGAGCTGTTCACCGATCTGCGCAGCACCAGGCCGCTGTTCAGGCACGACCTGACACCCGGTGTGGCTCGGTTATTTTCCGGATCCGTCCGCCGCGAATTCTGGGTGACCACCAAGCACCGGCACGCGGTTCGGCTGCACCGCGACGCCGAATCCTTCACCGCGGTCGACGGACCCCTCATCCAGCCGGTCGGAATGTTCTCGTCGTATCCGACGATCATCAACATGGACCCGCCGGGCCTGAACAGACGGCGCAAGCTCATCTCCAATGCCTTCAACCCGCGTGCGGTCGCCAAACTCGAGGAAGGCATCCGGTCGCGTGCGGCGCGGATGATCGACAAGCTGCTCGCCGACGCCGGCGGCGACTGGATCTCCGACGTTGCCGACGCCCTGCCGATGACGGTCATCGGCGACATCATCGGCATACCGGAATCCGACCGGCCGCGGATCTTCGATTGCCTGGACCGCATCTTGAAGGCCCGCTCACCCGAGGCGGGGCTGAGTCGGCAGCAGGAAATCGATCTGTACGCCAACATCTTTGGCTACGCAATGGAGCTCACCGCAGACAAGCGACGCAATCCCGCCGATGACATCTGGAGCACACTCGCGTCCGCGGTGATCGTCGGCGAAGATGGTGCGCAATTCAGCCTGCCCACCAACGAACTCGAGTTCTTTTTCTTTGTGCTGGCGTTCGCCGGCAGTGACACCACCAAGAATGCGTTGGCCGCCGGAGTGCAGGCCTTCGTCGAGAATCCGGAGCAGATCGAGCGTTACCGAGCGCAGGAAGCCTTGCGCCCCAGCGCCGTCGAGGAGGTGTTGCGCTGGGCATCACCGGTGGCGTACTGGACACGGACCGCGAGGGTCGATACCGAGATGGATGGTCAATGCATCGCCCAAGGCGAACGAGTGGTGTCGATGCTGCGTTCGGCGAACCGCGACGAGGAGGTGTTCTCCTCGCCGTTCAGCTTCGACATCGGCCGTCAGCCCAACCCGCAGGTGGCCTTCGGCGGCGGCGGACCGCATCACTGCCTGGGCGCCATGCTGGCGCGCACGGAACTCCGCGCGGTGTTCGACGAACTGTTGCTCCGATGCGATGACATCGCGCTCGGTCCGGCGAAAGCGGCTCATCCGAACCTGCTCACCAACATGTCGATCTATGACGCGATGTCGATACAGCTGACGGAGCGGCGATAGGTCAGTAGGGCGCCGGCGAGTCGCCGAATGCGGCGAATACCGCCAAAGGATCCAGATAGTCGCGCCAGTGCACAATCTTGCGGTCCTCGATGGTGATCACCGAGATGAAGCGGTTGACATACCGCGCGCCTGTACCCACTACCGTGCCGTGCATCGTGTACTCGAGCACCACGACGGATTTCTCGGGGTCGAAATAGCGATACACGTCGCTGCTGCCAGTCTGGACGATCGAATCGCCGTAATCGGCGTACAGTTCGGCCAGCGCTTCTCGCCCTTCGATTCTGCGCGGGTAGTCCGGGACGGTGATGACGTACTCCACCACAACGTCTTCGGCGTGCATATCGAAAAAATCGGTCCCATCGACCAAACCCTCGAGGCCCTCCGCGACAACCTCGAAGTACGGCCGCATCGCAGCGTATTTCGCCATGTCCCGCGACGCCATGGACGCCTCCCACTCATCGGCTGCATTGGTGTGCGTCGACACTAAACCGCGGTACCGACACATCCTCGGCCGCCTGCACTGCCGACGCCAGGAACACCGCAACCGGTGGCTGAGCGCGCAGCGATGAGCTGATCAGTCCTGTAGCCGCAGCGCGGCCTTCGGGCACTGGTCAACCGCGGCTCGAACATCGATCTCCAGGCGCGGCGGCACGGGGCCGTCGGCGATCTGGACCACGTCGGCGTCGCCCAGTTCGAATACGTCCGGGGCGAGTGACTCGCAGAAACCGTTTGCCTCACACAAGTTCTCGTCGACCGTCACGCGCATCAGACCACCTCCTCACCCATTTTGAGGCCCTTCCAGGCCGCATTTTTTCAAAAGCCCGCTATTTGCCGAGGCCCGTCGGCCGGGTCCCGATCACTCCGGCGCCCGCCAGGTTCACCAGTTCTTCTTCGGTCAGCCCGCACCGATCGCGCAATACCTCCCCATTGTGCTCGCCGAGCTTGGGTGGCGGCCGTCGCAGCCACCTGTCCTGCCCGGCCAGCCTGGCGAATGGCGGGCAGGGGTACAGGCCCGCGCCGGTGCTCGGGTGGTGCAGGGCTTCGAAGAATCCGCGATCGCGCAGTTGAAGGTTCTCGGTGACCAGTGACGGCGATACCACGGGGGCAGCGGGAATCCCCGCGCCGGCCAACCGCTGCACCGCCGCTTCCAGCGGTTGGTCGGCGAACCAAGCCGCCAGTCGGCCATCGATCTCGTCGGCTCGCTCGCGCCGCCCACCCGCCGTGGCCAGGCTATCGTCACACCAGTCCGGTCGATCCATCAGCTCGACCAGCGCATGCCACTGCCGGTCGTCGCGCACGGTGACCGCGATCCAGTCGTCGTCCGAGCCCGCGCACCGGTACAGGTTCTGGATCGACTCACCGTGACCGCGGTTGCCCCGACGGCCCAAAATCACGCCGAAGACCTCGGATTCGATCGCCTGGATCGCGGTCGCGTTCAGGACCGATTCCAGCATCGGCAGCTCGACCAATTGGCCCGATCCGGTGCGTTCGGCGAAGTCCAGCGCGGCCAGCACGGCGAACGCGGCGTGCACTCCGGCCAGCGGATCACAGGCTCCCCGCGGAGCCACCGGCGGCGCGTCCGGCAGCCCGGTCACCCAGGCCAGGCCCGCGATCTGCTCCATGGTGGGGGCGAATCCGACCCGCTCACGCCACGGACCATCCAGCCCGAACGCCGGCATCCGAACGACGACGAGCCTGGGATTGACCGTCAGCAGCACGTCCGCGGTGAGCCCGAACTGGTCCATCACCCGCGGTGAGAAGTTCTCGATCACGACATCGGCGCCGCCTGCCAACGCGAGGAACGCCCCACGTCCTTCGCTGGAGTTCAAATCCAGTGTGACGGAACGCTTGTTGGTGTTCATCGCGTGGAACACCCAGCCGTACTCCCACCAGTCGTCCACATCGGTGCGCATTGCGCCCGAGTACCGAATCCCGTCGGGCCGCTGTATCGACTCCACCTTGACTACGTCGGCACCGAACGCCGCCAGGAGATGGGTCGCGGCGGGCCCGGCCCAGAACGCCGTCAGATCGACGATGCGCACACCCTCCAGCGGCAACCCCCGCGCCGCCGGCCGCGGTTCGGGTGTGCTTCTGCGCCAAGGTATTTCGTCGTCGGCCTCACCCAGGGCGGGGGTGGCGCCCAGTGGCGCCGGAGCACACACCGACATGAGCCATGGCGGGCGAGGCTGGTGAAAGCCGGCCGGATTCTCGACAAACGCCCCGCGCTGCCTGACGTACTCCATCTCCCTGATGGTGGAGCCGTTGCCCAACGCGGCGATGGGCAGCCGGAACAGCTGCCCGAGTTCGACGATCTCGTCGACGGTCCGCTCGGCGAGCCAGGGCCCGATCTGTTCGCGGATCAGGTCGCGGTATCCCCAACGCCCGATCTGGAAACGCAGCTGTTCGATCTCCTCCAGCTGCGGGCACCCGACCATCGCGACGAAGTCGAGCCATTGCTGACCGGTGACCATGGTGATCCCGACGTAGCCGTCCTTGGCCGGCTCGATCGAGGGCACCTCGAGCGTGCGGCGCACGGGCGGAACGCACAACAGCTGCGAATGCAGCCATTCGCTGCTCTGCATCAAGGTGATCGCCTCGAGCACGGACAAGTCGAGGTGTTCGCCACGACCGCCCTGCTCGACGCGGCGGTGCACGGCCAGCGCGCCGAACGCGGCGAACACACCGCCGATGTACTCCCCCAGGTCGCCACCGGTCGCGACGGGAGGCCCGGCGGGATCGCCACGAAAGCCGGGCGAGCCGGCCCACGCCTGCAAGGTGAACTCGCTGGCCGCGCGGTCCGCATACGGTCCGGTCCAGCCGAAGTCGGAGATCGTCACGATGATCGCCCGCGGGGAATCTGCCAGCAGCCGCTGCGGATCGATGTCCAGCGCCGCGGCCTGCGACCGGCCGGCGGTGACGACGACGACGTCGGCGGCGGCCAGTTCGGCGCGGTAGCGTTCGGTGCCCGGAGCCGAAGTCAGGCTCCGCTTGCCGGCGTTGAGATAGCTGAACAACGGCGCGCATGCGCCATCCGGCAACGGCGAACACCCAGCGGTGTACCGTCGCAGCCAATCCCCTTGCGGCGGTTCTACTTTGCGCACCTGCGCCCCGGCGTCGACGAGCAGCTTCCCGCAGTAGCTGCCGGCGATCCGGTCACTGATCTCGATGACACGCAAGTCGTGCAGCGGTGTCGGTCGGCTCACTTGCACCCGCCCTCCCGATCGGCGTGCGATCGCAAGACGCTATTTATACCATTACTGCTAAAATTGCTAAGCCAGTAGAGCGCGCGGCTAGGTTCCGCGAGCTCTTTCCTATTGTTTGCCACGAGGATTGGATGACCGCCCTGGGAATTGGCCCCGATGCCCGTCGCCGATTGTCGGCGCCGCGGATCGCCGAAATCGTCGCCGACGAGTTGCGCCGCCAGATCATCGACGGCGAGCTCGCCGACGGCGATCTCCTGCCTCGCCAGGAGGTGCTCGTCGACCAGTTCAACGTCAGTCTGGTGTCCCTGCGAGAAGCGCTGCGGATCTTGGAAACCGAGGGCCTGGTATCGGTCCGGCGGGGCAACCGCGGCGGCGCCGTCGTCCATGCACCGGCGAAGACCAGTGCGGCCTACATGCTGGGTCTGCTGCTGCAGAGCAAGTCCGTTGCGGTCGCCGACCTGGGCATGGCGTTGCAAGAACTCGAACCCGCCTGCGCCGCACTGGCGGCCCAGCGGCCCGATCGGGCGGACACCCTGGTTCCAGAACTCAAGCAGGTCAACGATTCCATGGCCGAGCATCTCGACGATGGCCGGCTCTTCACTGAAATCGGGCGCCAGTTCCACGATCTCATCGTCCGCGGCTGCGGAAACCACACCATCATCGCAGTCGTCGGCAGCCTCGAAGCGCTGTGGACCAGCCACGAACGGCAGTGGGCGGACGAGAGCGCGGCGCGCGGCACCTATCCTTCGCTGACCAAACGCCGCGCGGTGCTCAGCACGCACATCAAGCTCGCCGACACCATCGCCGAGGGTGACGTCGACCGGGCCCGCCGCATCGCAGGCCGCCACCTCGCCGACACGCAGACCTATGTGCTGTCCGGTCGGCCCGAGCAACGGATCTATGCGCTTTCACCGCAGGCTCTGTCACGTCCGGGGTCGCGCGTGCAAGATGTCCGGCACTCCTAGCGGGGAAGCCCCTAACGTCCATGCGAACCGCATTGGTCACCGGCGGTAGCGGCGGGATCGGAAAGGGATGCGGCGGCAAGCTGAGTGAGCTGGGTTACGACGTGGTGCTGGTGGCGCGGCGCGAAGGCCCGCTGCGCGCCGCCGCCCAGGAGATCGGTGCGCGCCATATCGTGGCCGACGTCTCCGATCCGGAGGAATTCGCTTCTGCGATAAGCACTTTGCCGGCGATTGATCTGGTGGTTCACGCGGCCGGCACGCTGGGCGGAACCTACGCGCGCAAGCAGACATTCGAGCAGTGGCGAGACATCATGTCGGCCAATCTGGACTCGTGCTTCGTGGTGACCGCCGCCGCGCTGCCACGCATGCGCGCCGGCTCGCGGCTGGTATTCATCTCGTCGTCGGCAGCTCACGACCCGATGCCGGCCCGCACCGCATACTCCGCATCGAAAGCGGGCATGAACGCGTTTGCGCGGGCCTTGGCGCTGGAAGTCGATCGGGACGGCGTCAGCGTGCACATCGTCACGCCGGGCCCGGTGGAAACCGAGATGCTGCAGGACGTTCCCTTCGAGATGTACGCAATTCAGGTGTCCGACGTCGCGGAAGCGGTCGCGTGGCTGGACACCCTCGACCCGTCGGTCGACCTGCCGGAGATCCGGCTCAGCGCAGTGCAGCGTGGCCCATACGCGCGACCGCCGATCGTGCCTACCGAGGCACGTCGCCGGCGACGGGGAACGCTTTGATCACCGATTCGCCGAACTCGTGCAGGGAATCGGGGGCGGCGAAATCGGCGAACCACACGTAGAACCGCTCCACTCGCCGGGCGGCCAGGCCGGCGAAATGTCCGGCCAGCTCGTCGGCATCGCCGCAGACCAGGCCCGACCCTAAGTTGCCGAATCGCCGGGTGCTCACTTCGCGCACGGCGTTCGGATCACCGCCCGCCCGCACGAAGCCCACCATCTGCTGGACCGATAGCCGGGCGGTTCCCGCCGCCGGTGCCAGCGTGGCCAACCTGTCGATATGGTTCGCCGGCAGATTCCACCAATCCGCATAGCTACGAACGATTTCCATCATCCGTGGCCCGGTACCGCCCAAGACCAGCGGAATCGGATGGGACCTTCGCGGAGCTTGCGCGGCGCGGCCGGCCTGCGCGGCATCCTCCGTCCCGTCGCCCCAGTACTGCCGGATCAGGCTTAGGTTGCGTTTGAGTTGGCCGACCCTGGCCACCGGATCCTGCTGACCGACATTGAATCTGGCGAACTCGGCGGGCCAGGATCCCGCGCCGAGGCCGAAATCGAAGCGGCCGCCTGACGCGTCCGAGAGAGTGACGGCTTGCTTGGCGAGCACGGCGGGGTGCCGAAAGGCGTCGCAGAGAACCAGGTGGCCGATCCGTAGCCGCTCCGTCTTCGCCGCCACCCAGGTGGCGATGCCCATTGCCTCCCAGATGTTTTCGTCGGGCAGCCCGGGCGCCTCCAGGTGATCGATGAACGCCATTCCATCGAAACCGCTGGCCTCGGCGTGGCGCGCCCGTTCCGTGATGTCGGCAGCCGACAGCCGCACCTGCGGAAGGAACAGATACCACTCGACCACGCGACCACCTGTGCTTTGCGTTCCCCGCGATTGCAGCGGTGTCGCTAGTTTACTATTTTTATTATGTTAGGGGTCTTATGGACGTCGGACTGACTTCAGCGCAACTGTCGCTGCGCGACAGCGTGCGCGACATCCTGCGCACTGAATGTCCCACTGACGCCGCGCGCCAGGCCATCACGGACCCCGAGAGCTGGCGCGCGCTGTGGAAGACGGTCGTCGACCTCGGCTGGACGGAACTTGCGGCGCCTGACTCCGACGACTACGGACCCGTCGAGCTGGCGGTGGTGCTCGAGGAATGCGGCGCCGCCATCGCGCCAATCCCGTTGCTCAGCAGCGTCGGGCTGGCCGCGGGCGCGCTGCGCGGCACAGGCTTCGACTCAGTGCTCACCGAGATTGCCGGCGGCCGCGTCGCCACCCTGGCCGTCCACGCCAGAGGATCGCGGCTCCCTGGCGCACCGATGACGCTGCGCCACGGACGTCTGCGCGGACGCGCGGTCGCGGTGCCCAACCTGTCGCAGGCCGAGCTGATCGTCACGCTGGCACGATCCGACGACGGCGTGCTGGTCGCCGTCGCACGCCGCGGTGACGGGGTGACCCCGCTGTCCGGCGAGTCGACGGACCCCACACAACCCGTGGCCGATATAGAGATCGACACGCAGCCGCTGGCCGCCGCGCCCGTGCACATCGAATCGGCGTTGACGGCACCGTTGGTGGCCGCGGCCGCCGACCTGGTCGGCGTGGCGAGCGCCGCCCTGCACCGTTCCGTCGAGCATGCGAAGACGCGTCGTCAATTCGGCACGCCGATCGGCGCATTCCAGGGCATCAAACACGCGCTGGCCGACAACTACGTCAGCGTGCAACGCGCGCGCAGCCTCACCTACGCGGCCGCGGCCCGGCTCGCCGACACCGGCACCGACCTCACCGGGGACCGCGGCGCCGCCTGGACCGCCGCGGCGCTGGCCAAGGCGGCGGCCGGCGACGCGGCCACCAGTTGTGCGCGCACCGCGGTTCAGGTGCACGGCGCCCTCGGGCAGACCTGGGAGCACGACGTCCACCTCTATGTCCGGCACGCCTGGCAGGGCGCCGCGATGCTGGGCGATAGCCGCGCGCTCTACCACCAGGTGGGCCGCCGTTTCGCGGGGGGCGCGGGATGACGGCGGCGGTCGGCGAATTCGGCGAGTGGTTGGCGGCGTTTCTGCCGAAGGATTACTACGAGAAGTATCGCCAGTACCGCTGGGACCTGACGCTGCGGCGTGACTACCAGCGGGCCGCCTTCGAGGCCGGCTGGATACAGCCGACCTGGCCCCGCGAGCACGGCGGACGATCGTTGGGTTTGCGCGACGCGATGGAGGTCCGGCTCGAGGCCGCGACGCGGCTCGCGCCCAAGCTGCCCAACATCGCCGGTCCCAACGTCGCCGCACCCGGGATCCGTCAGTTCGGCACACCCGCTCAGATCGAGCGGCTGCTGGTTCCGGTGCTGCGCGGTGACGAGTGGTGGGCGCTGGGCATGTCGGAGCCGGAAGCCGGATCGGACTTCGCCGGCCTGCGCACGCGTGCCGAGCGCGACGGAGACGCGTTCCGGGTCAACGGTCACAAAATCTGGACCACCCAGGCCCACGAATCGCGGTGGTGCACCCTGTATGCCCGCACCGACCCGGCGGCGCCCAAACATCGCGGTATCTCTTGCCTGATCCTCGACCTGACTGCGGCCGGGGTGCGGATCGAGCCCATCCGGATGGCGTCGATCTCCGACGAGACGTTCTGCGAGGTGTTCCTCGACGACGTCGAGGTGCCGGCGGAGAACCTGCTGGGGCCACTCAACGGCGGCTGGAATGTCGCGTTGTCGTCGCTGCACCATGAGCGTCAGATGATCTGGATCATGAACTGGGTCGAAATCAAGCGCGGACTCGATTCGGTCCGTGCGGCGACTCCAAACGACGACATATACACCGAGCTCGGCTCGCTGATCGCCGACGCCGAGGCCCTGCGGGCCACCGGATACCGTGCGCTGGGCAACGAACTGGGTGGGCGACCCAGCCCGGAAGCCGACATCCTGAAACTGCTCGGATCGGTTACCTTGCAACGGGTTTGGGAACTCGCCGCTGTCGCCCACGGACCACAGTCGACAGGCGACGCCGATTTGCTCTTCGAACGCCAGGACGCGCTGGCCGCGACCATCTACGGCGGAACATCGGAGGTCCAGCGCAACATCATCGCCGAGCGCCTGCTCGGGCTGCCGAAGGGATGACGAGGATGGACTACGAGCTCGGCGAGGACGCCGGACAGCTGCGAAACCATTTGCGCGAGCTGATCTCCCACCACATTCCCGCCGACTTTCTGGGCGCCTGCACCGACGATCCGCGCGACCTGGCCACCACCGAGACGTTCTGCAAGCTGCTGGCCGCGGAGGGGCTGCTGGCGCTGGCGTGGCCGAAAGAGCATGGCGGCGGCGGTGGTTCGATCTGGCAGCAGACGGTGCTGCGCGAGGAAATGTGGGCCCAACATGAGCCGCGCGGCCCCCAGTATATGGGAATCAACTGGGTCGGTCCGGCTCTGATGCGCTACGGGACGGCCGAACAGAAGGCCAAGCACCTGTCGGCCATCGCGGCCGGGGACGTGATCTGGTGCCAAGGGTTTTCCGAGCCCGAGGCCGGAACCGATCTCGCCTCGCTGCGCACCCGCGCCGTACCCGACGGCGACGGCTGGCGCATCACCGGACAGAAGGTGTGGACGTCGTACGCCCGGATGGCGTCCTGGTGCGTGCTGGCGGCGTGCACCGACCCCGACGCGCCAAAGCACAAGCGACTCACGCTTTTTCTGCTCCCGATGGACCGACCGGGTTTCACCGTGCGACCGATCCCGTCGATGCTGGGACCCCATCACCTCAACGAGATGTTCCTGGACGGCGTGCAGTCCTTCCGCGGTGACGTGCTCGGCGAGCCCGGCGACGGCTGGCGCGTGATGCGCGAGGCGTTGGCTTTCGAACGGGTCGGCATCGCGCGCTACGCACGGTGCGAATCACTGCTCGACCGGATGATCACCCAACTCGGCGACGACTGGGACCGGCTTCCCGAAACCATTCGCGCCCGCTGGGTGCGTGCGCTCGTGGACCTACGGGTGGCCAGACTGCTAGCCTATCGGGCGATTTCGCTGCAGGATGATCCGTCGGCGGGCGCCGCGGCCAGCGCCGCCCGCATCGCGACCACCACCTGCGATCAACAGGTCGCCGAGTTGCTGTTCGACGTGTTGGGTCCGGCCGCGCTGGACAGCGGCTCCTCGGCGCCGCTGCACGGGGCGATCGAAGACCACTGGCGCTACGCGCAGGCGGCCACCGTCGCATCGGGCACCATCGAAGTGCAGCGAATGTTGGTGGCACGAGACGTCCTGGGAGGACGTCGGTGAAAACCGCACTCCCACAAGATATCAGCGACTTCGCGGCCGTCGCCGCCAAGCGGCTCGCCCGGTTAGGCGGACCACCGGCGGCGCTGCGCGCCGAGACCGACGACGGCGTCCGGGCCGCGGCGCGCATCGCCCTGAGTGACGTCGGAGCATTCGAGCTTGACGTCCGGTCGGCGCCCGACGACCTGCTGGCCGCCGCCGTGCTCTGCCAGGCCGCCGGCGCGACCGCACTGCCGTATCCCCTCGTCGAAGAACTGCTGGCGATCGAGGGTGCCCGACTGGCCCTGGTCAATCCCGAAGCACCGCGCATCGACCACGGCGACCTGCCCGGTGCGTGGACCGCCGCCGACCTGGACGGCATTCGGTACCACCCGCAACCGGCGCCCCGGACGACCGCCAAATTGGGGCCGTTTCTGGTGCCGGCGACTCTGAGCGCGCCCGCCGGGTCCGTCCCGGCGGCCGACGTCAACCTTCATCTGATCCTGGGATCGTGGTGGATTCTGGGAGCGATGCAGCAGTCGCTGCACATCGTCACCGAGCATGTGCGCGCGCGCATCCAGTTCGGCAAGCCGCTGGCCGACTTCCAGGCCGTCAGGTTCGCCGTCGCGGATGCGGCCGTCGCGGTACGCGGACTCCACGAGCTCGCGAAGTACACCGTCTGCCGATCGGAATCGCTACCGGCTCAGGCGCATTCGGCCGACGCGCTGGTGCTCCGGTACAAGGCCGCCGACACCGCACGGCAGGTGCTGCGCACCTCCCATCAGTTGCTGGGCGCCCTGGGTTTCTGCGACGAGTCCGACATCAGCGTGCTCGACCGGCACACCCAGCCGCTCATCCGGCTGCCGCTGAGCGCCGAGGCGCTTGCGTTGCGCCTGATACCCGACGTCCGCAGCGGCCAGCTGGAGACGCTGTTCAGCGGGCCGGTATCGGCATGAGCCGCGCCGGATCCGTCGATGCCGGTATGACTTCCAACCCGCTCGAAGAAGGGATCCCGTTCGGGACCAGACTTGCCGAGCTCGCCCAACGGCGTCGCGACGCTGCCGCCGTGACCATCGTCGCGCTCGATGGCACCGCCACGTCGCTGACCTTTGCCGAACTCGACGCCCGCGCCAACCAATGGGGTCGGGCACTGGCCGCCCACGGCGCCGAGACGGGTTCCCTTGTCGCGCTTGCGATCCCGAACTCCCAGCACCTGGTGCTGGCCACGCTGGGATGCTGGAAGATCGGTGCGGTTCCCATTCCGATGCATTGGGATCTGCCCGAATGGGAGCGGAACCGGGTGCGTGACGTGATCGACCCTGCCGTCGTCGTCGATGAAAACAGCCGGTGGGAGCTGGATGCGCGCGCAGCGCGCGAATCCGAAAGCCCCCTGCCCACAGCCGTTTCCCCGACCGCCAACGGAATATGCAGCAGCGGCTCAACCGGAGTTCCCAAAGTAATCCTCAACTTGGCGCCGTCGCTGTGGACAGATCAGCAGGGCGAGCCGTTTTTGTCGAACTGGATACCGGTGGCAAAGCCGCAGACCATCATGGTGCCCGCCCCGATGTATCACACCAACGGCTTCGCCACGTTCCTCATGCTGCTGAGCGGCGACCACCTGGTGATACTCGAAAAGTTCGACGCGGCACTGGCCCTGGACGTCATCGAACGCTTTCGGATCACCAACTTCACGGCCACGCCCACGATGCTGTCGCGCATCGCGGCCCGGCCCGATGTCCGGCAGCGAAACCTGTCCAGCGTGGTCTTCATCCTGCAGGGCGCGGCCGTGATGCCGCCGTCGCTGCTGCACACCTGGTTCGAGCTGCTCAGCCCCGAGCAGATCGTCACGGCCTACGGCATGACCGAAAATCTCGGCCTCACCGCGTTGCGTGGCGACGAATGGCTTGCCCATCCCGGCAGCGTGGGTCGCGGTTTCCGGGACACCGAGATCCGGATCCTGGACGCCGAGAAGGAGCCAGTCGGCCCGGGCGAACACGGCGACGTCTACCTGCGCGCGCCGATGAGCGCGGGATACCGCTATCTGGGCGGGGCTCCGCCGCTGCCGTCGACGGACGACGGGTTTCGTTCCGCCGGCGACGTCGGCTACCTGGACGAGGACGGCTACCTGCACATCGTGGACCGCCGCGTCGACATGATCGTCACCGGCGGCGCCAATGTCTTTCCGGCCGAGGTCGAATCCGCCCTCGCGGGCCACCCGGGCATCGCCGACGTGGTGGTCATCGGGCTCTCCGACCCGCGATGGGGACGCCGAGTGCACGCCGTGGTTCAGCTCACCGACGCAGATGGCCGCGCCCCGTTGACCGAGCAGCAGGTGATCGGGTACGCGAAGAGTCA
>Ga0210389_10000692_pt1 | contig 29029 bp, 31 predicted proteins | sample IncBWH28OmetaG_FD_160127 | JGI IMG/M metagenome (GOLD analysis project Ga0210389, IMG submission 160127) | Forest soil microbial communities from Barre Woods Harvard Forest LTER site, Petersham, Massachusetts, United States - Inc-BW-H-28-O ... | reverse complement strand
CAGCTCCGCCGCTTGCCGTCTCAGGACCGGGTCCGCGCGTGACCGTTCCGTCCGGATTGTCCATCCGGCGGGGCGGTCGGGCTCATGATCGTGGAAATTCCGCAGCTTATTCGCTGCGGAATTTCCACGAAAAACGAAATCACATGCGATTACGCCACGCCTGGGTGCGGGCGCCGCGTACCAGCCCTCACGCGGTCCTCACGGTCACCACCCGCCGCTTGGTCACGGCATTGACTCCGGCTAAGTCACGGCGCTGGGTCGTCCCACTGGAGATCTCTTTAGGCCGGACACAAATTGCTCCCCTCGGGGACTGGGTGGGCTTCCTGCTGGGGCCCGGATCCGGAGTCGCGGAGGAGTGGCCCCCAGGCGATCGATTTCCTCCCGGTCACGAGGGGGATAACAGCAAGAAGCGTCTGGGGTGAGCGGTGCAGCGTCTCGGTGCACGGCGCGACGGTCGAAGCGGGGTCACCGTCGTGCTGGGCGCCCGAGACGACGGCGGCCGCTCGGCCGGCACCTAATCCCGCTCAGGACGTTGCGGCGCGCGAGCAACGCGGCCCGGCGAACCGTACGGCGGGCTCATTTTGATAACAGCAAGAAGCGCGGAGCGCTCCTATCGGCGGGCGGTGGCATTGCCCGCTCAAGGTCAACCCAAGGCGCAACCGGGGAGAGGAACCGTGCCACGTCTCGTGCGGAGCCGCATGCGTAGGGCCGCCGTCGGGGACGAGCGGACTGATTGGCCCCGAAGCTGAGCAGCCGGGCGGCGGCAGCAGGGTGACGGAGGCGCCCCGGCCGTAAAGGAGGCGCCGGGCTCGGCGTCAGGGCTCGCTACAGGGCCAGGCGCAGCATGGTCAGGTCGAGCCAGCGGCCAAACTTCGTGCCGACCTCGCGGGCGGTGCCGACCAGTTCGAAGCCCAGGCGCTGGTGGAGTGCGACCGACCGGCTGTTGGACGACTCGATGCTGGCCATCATCACGTGGGCACCGCAGTCGCTGGCGCTTGTGATGAGGGTCCTGAGCAGGTCGGCGCCGAGGCCGTGCCCCTGGTGGGCCTCGGTCAGGTACACGGAGTCCTCGACGGTGTGCCGGTAGCCGTCCTTGGGCCGCCACGGCGCCCAGTTGGCGTAGCCGATCACGTGCCCGCCGGCCTCGGCGACGTAAGCGGAGCGGCGCGCGAGGTTCTCCGCGAGCCACGTCCGCCCGTCGCCTGGTGAGACGGGCACGGTCGTCCACATGGCCGTCGAGTGCTCGATCACGTGGTTGCGGATGGCGCGGATGGCCTCCGCGTCTGCCGCCTCCGCCAGCCTAATCTTATATAGTGGAGTCATGTCTACTATAGTAGAGGCGATGACGGCGTTCGGGGAACGGCTCCGCGCCGAGCGGCACGCCCATGGCTGGCCGATCGAGCGGCTCGCCGCCGCCTCGGGTGTCTCCCGGGCGATGATCAGCAAGATCGAGCGCGGCGAGAGCAGCCCTACCGCAGTCGTGCTCGGCAAGCTGTCGGCCGCCCTTGAGCTGAGCGTGTCAGAACTGCTCGCGCCCGGCACGACGGGTGCGGGGAACCTGACGGGCGGCCAGGCAGGTGCCGACGGCGGAACGGGCCTCGCCGGCGGCCCGGCGCCGGGGGGCGGGGTCGTCCGGCGGGCCGCCGACACGCCCGAGTGGCGCGACCCGGACACCGGCTACCTGCGTCGCCAGGTCTCGACGCCCCGGTTCCCCGCCGCGGTCACCGAGGTCACGCTGCCGCCCGGCGCGCGCGTGCCCTACCCGGCGGGTGCGTACGCGTTCATCGACCAGCTGGTGTGGGTGCTTTCTGGCCAGCTCACGCTGACGGACGGGCCCGCCGTGCATGCCCTGGCGGCTGGTGACACGTTCGAGCTCGGCGAGCCGCGGCCGCGGGAGTTCCGCAACGACGGCGCCGGCAACTGCCGGTACCTCGTCGTCGTCACCCGCACCGCGACCCCGTGACCAGGAAGCAGCGACGGCCGGCTCGCCCTGACCGGGCGCCGGCACGCGACCCGGCGCGGCCGGTTACGGCGAACTGGCGCAGTGTGGTCTAATCAGGGACGTGCTGGAGACGCCGGAGGAAGTCGACCGCCTTCAGCGGCTGCTCGACCGCAGTGCCGCCGCGGCGGGCGCTCACCTGCGGGACATCATCACCGACGACCGCCGCCTCAGCGCGGCGCAGGTGTGCGAGCGGCTGCAGGGCATGCGGCTGCTCGTGGTCGCCACCGTGACGGCCGACGGCCGGCCGCTCGCCGGGCCGGTTGACGGCTACTTCCTGCACGGGTCGTTCTACTTCAGCTCTGGCAGGAACTCGGTGCGCATGCGCCATCTGGCCGCCCGCTCCGCGGTCAGCGCCACCCACCTTCCCAGTGAGGAGCTCGCCGTGACCGTGCACGGCCGCGCCGAGCTGTTCGAACTGTCCGACCCGGCCCGCGCCGAGCTGCGCCAGGCGATGCTCGACCATTACCAGCCCACGCAGGGACCGGAGTTCGAGACCTGGCTTGACCAGTCCGACTCGGTCGCGGCGCGCATCGCGGCGGACAAGATGTTCACGTTCGCCGCGGCCGGCTGAGCCGCGCCTGTCTCTCGTCCCGCCCCGGCCTTAGCGCACGGCGGGCTGTCCGGCGCGGGCGAGCCCGACGCCCATGACAGCGATGCCCGCGGGAGGGGTCGGCCGCAGTCGTTCGGAACGGGACTGTTCAGCCGCCGCTCCGCGGGAACGGTAGGCGGGAGGGGAGGCGGGTGCCGTGTTCACGCCGAACGGGGACGGGCCGCCGCGTGGCAGGGAGGGGCCGTCCGGCCTCGCGACGCGCAAACGGGCCTATCTGATCATGATGGGCGTATGCGTGCTGCTGATCGTGCTCGCGTGGACCTTGATCTGGCGGTACTCGGTCACCGCCGCCGTGGTGATGTCCGCGGTGGCGCTGGTCGTCCCGCCGCTGGCGGCGATCGTGGCGAACGCGGGCCCGGTCAACCGGCAGTGAGCGCGCGGTCAGCCCGGATCGAGAGCCCCGTTCGCGTCCCCGGGTACCGGGGCCCCTCCCGGTTGTCCACAGGGAATTACACACTTGTGATTTCCGGTGGCCAGTCCACGTGCGGCCGCCGCGCCGCGTAGGCGTCGCCGGCGAGCCGGATGAGCAGCGCCTCGCCGACCTCGCGCTCGAGTCCGGCGGTGACGTCGGTCACCCGCACGGTCCCCGCCGCCGCCTCGGCCTGCCCGAGGACGGCGATGAGGTGGTCGCGGCGCCGCCTGCTGCGCCGGATCCGCGCGCCGAGCGACCCGTCCACCTCCAGGCGGGGCCGCAGCCCCGCGGCGAGCAGGCCGTCGGCCAGCCGGCGGGCCGCCTCGTCCTGGCCGGGGCTGACCGGCAGCACGCACACCTGCACCGGCGCGAGCCACAGCGGGAGGCGTCCCTGGTACCGCTCGAGCAGCGCCGCTGTCACCCGTTCCATCGACCCGACGGTGCCCCGGTGGATCATGACGACCGGTTGCCGTGACCCGTCGGGCGCGTCGTAGACCAGGCCGAACCGCTCGGGCTGGCTGAAGTCGACCTGCACGGTCGCGATGGTCTCCTCCTGCCCGCGGCCGTCGCGTACCTGCAGGTCAAGCTTGGGCCCGTAGAACGCGGCCTCGCCGGGCGCGTCGACGAGGGACAGCCCGTGCCCGGTGAGCCCGGCCGCCGCGGCGGCGTCGCGCAGCGCGTCCTGCGCCGCCTGCCATTGGGCGGCGGTGCCGAGGAAGGCGGGGCTGTCGTCGCGCAGCGACAGCCGGACATAGTCAACCGGCAGGCCGAGGATCTCCTGGGCGCGCAGCGCCGCGAGCAGCCCGCGGGCCGCCTCGCCTGCGACCTGGTCGGGACGGCAGAACACGTGGGTGTCGTCGAGGTTGATCTGCCGCACCCGGCTCAGCCCGGACAGCACGCCTGAGCGTTCCGCGCGGAACATCGCGGCGAGCTCGTTCAGCCGCACCGGCAGTTCGCGCCAGGACCGCTGCGCGGAGGCGTAGATCAGGGCGTGGTGCGGGCAGTTCGCCGGCCGCAGGACGAGTTCGTCGCCGCCGACGGTCATCGGCGGGAACATGTCCTCGCTGAACTTCGCCCAGTGCCCCGACCGCTCGTACAGTGCCCGTTTCCCGAGGACGGGCGAGTACACGCCCCGGCAGCCGTCGGCGCGGGCCAGGTCCCTGGCCAGGGCCTGCAGCTCATCGCGGATCACGGCACCGTCGGGCAGCCACAGCGGCAGCCCCGCGCCCGCGAGCGCGTCGGTGGCGAAAACATGCAGGTCACGGTTGAGGTCACGGTGGTCAAGCGGCACGGCCTGGGTGCTCATGAGGGTGCTCCCTGTGGTTGATGGCCCAGGGAGCCAGCCCGCGACGTCACCCGGTCCCGGAGGCTGACTCCGGGTGGGCTGGCGGAAAGCTAATGCAGCAGCCGGGTGCCGGAGGTGCCCGGCGTCGTCGTCTCGATGGGGTGCCGCATGTGTCCATCCTAACGAGTTCGTGCTCCGCCTGGCCGCCCAATTACTCCTGGCGGCGGCGACGGCCTGGCCGGGCGGTGCTGCCGTCGCCGGCACCGACCGGGCGGCTGACCGTGCCGCTAAGGGGCGCGGAAGCGGCGGAGCACGCCTGGGTCGGGGTCGATGCCGAGCCCTGGCCTTCGCGGGACCTCGATCCGTCCCCGCTCAGGCATGAGGGCGGGCCCGTAGGCCCAGGCCTCGAGGTCGGAGTAGCGCCATTCGATCATCGAGTCGGCCGGGCCGAGCGCGGCCGTCACGTGCACCGCCGCCAGCAGGCCGGGGCCGTGGTAAAAGGTATGCGGCATGACGGTGACGCCGCGGGCCGCCGCGAGATGGAAGACCTTGCACAGCTCGGTGACGCCGCCCATCTTGGCGGGGCTCGGCTGGACGAAGTCCACGGCGCCCATCAGGCGGCCGAAGTCGAGCAGCGTCGCCGTGTTCTCCCCGGCCGCGACCGGGATGCCGCAGCCGGCCCGCAGCCTGGCGAGGCCCTCGTAGTCCTCCGGCGGCCACAGCGGCTCCTCCAGCCACCGCAGGCGGGACTCCCTCAGCTGTTCCGCCATCGCCATGGCCTGGCCGAGCGTCCACGGGCAGTTCACGTCGAGCATCAGCGCCGTGTCCTGGCCGGCCTCCTCGCGCGCGGCGCGGACCGCCGCCACCTCCCGCTCGTGCAGCTTGACGGCGGTGAACCCGCCGTCCACGGCCCGCCGGACGCCGGCCCTGACCGCCGCCGGGCTGCCGTAGGGGTCCAGGCTCGCGTAGCAGGGCAGGCTCGCGGCCCCGCCGCCGAGGAGCTGGTGCAGCGGCATGCCCGCCGTCTTGCCCGCGATGTCCCACAGGGCGGTGTCCACCGCGGACAGCGCGTGGATGACCGCGCCGCCGCGGCCGAAGACCTGGAGTTTCTCCTGGACCTGGCGCATCAGCGGGCCGATCTGCGCGGGGTCTTGCCCGGCGCACAGCGGCGCGATGAGGTCCTCGACCGCCCGCCGGGTCACCGGCGTGGCCTCGAAACCGAACGCCTCGCCCCAGCCCTCGTGCCCCTGGACGGTCGTCACCTTCACGAGCAGCGAGTCAACCGGCGGCCTGGCCTCCCCCGCGCCCGCGCGGAACGGGATGCGGAGCGGGAACGTCTCAATCCTGGCGATGGCGTCGGCGTCCACCCACTGACTGTCGCCGGCCCGGGCGGCACCGGTCAACCGGTATCGCCGGACGTGCGCGGTGACCGCCGTCGCCGCGCTGGGACGGCGGCGACCGGTTTCCCGCGACGTGGCCGCGGCGGCCGCCACGCCGGGGGCGACCGGGTTTCCCGTCGGAGGTTGACCCTCACGTGGCGTGATGCCGCATAGTCGGTGCCGTGGACGATTACCTGAGCGTGGGGCGGCTGGCGGAACTGGCCGGCATCACCGTCCGCACGCTGCACCACTACGACGAGATCGGCCTCGTGCGGCCGTCGGCGCGGACCCCCGCCGGGTACCGGGCCTACGCGCCGGGCGACGTGGAGCGGCTGCGGCAGGTGCTCATGTACCGGCGGCTCGGCTTCGGGCTGCGCGAGGTCGCGGAGCTGGTCGCCGACCCGGCCGTGGACGCGGTCGCCCACCTGCGGCGGCAGCGCGGGCTGCTGCTGTCGCGGCGAGACCAGGTGGACGCCATGGTGGCGGCCATCGACAAGGAACTGGAGGCGCGGGCGATGGGGATCAACCTGACACCGGCGGAGCAGCTCGAGGTGTTCGGTACCGACAAGGCCGGCGGCGAGTGGGCCGATGAGGCGGAGCAGCGCTGGGGCGGCACGGACGCGTACCGTGAGTCGCAGCGGCGCGCCGCCGGCTACGGCAAGGACGACTGGGTCCGGATCAAGGCCGAGGCCGACGAGAACGTCCTGGCCTTCGCCGCCGCCCTGCGCGCGGGAAAGCCGGCCGGCGGCCCGGACGCGACGGACCTGGCCGAGCGGCACCGACAGCACATCAGCCGGTACTTCTACGACTGCGGTTACGCGATGCACCGGGGCCTGGCGGACATGTACGTCACCGACCCGCGGTTCACCGCCAACTACGACGGAGTGGAGCCCGGCCTGGCCCGGTACGTCCACGACGCGATCCTCGCGAACGCGGACCGCCGCGAGCCGGCCGGCTGACTAACCGTCACGCGTCGCGCCAGCGCAGCACCGCGCCGCCGCCGAGCAGGGCGGCCGCGGCCCACAGGGCGGCCACCCCGAGGCCCTGCCACGGGGTGAGCGGCAGGCCGCCCTGGCCGGCGGTGGCCAGGCTGTCCAGGCCCGCGGTCATCGGGCCGGCCTGCTCCAGGCGCCGCTGGAGGGCCGGGCCTGCCAGCCCGGCGGCGACCGGGAACAGGTAGAGGAGCCCGAGCACGGTTCCCGCGGCCGCCGCGGGATCACGCACGGCGGCGGTCACGCCGAGGCCGAGCAGCGCGACCAGCGTCAGGTAGAGCGCAGCGCAGCCCGCGGCCCGCCACATCCCCCCGCTGAGCAGGTCGAACCCGTGGCCCGGAGTGAACCCGCGGCCCGGCAGGACGAGCAGCCCGGCCGCCGTCGAGGCGCCGGCCGCGGCGGCGGACGCGGCGAGCACGGGGCCGGCCAGCACCAGCGCCTTGGCGGCGAGCAGCCGGGTACGGCGCGGGACCGCGGCCAGGCTCACGCGGATCATGCCGGTGCCGTACTCGCCGCCGATGGCCGCCACCCCGGCGAGGGCGGCGACGGCCTGGGCGAGGTAGACGCCGGCGAGGCTGATCCTGGCGGGATCCTGGCCGCAGCCCGCCGCCGGGCACCGGGACGCGGCGATGGTCACGGCGCTGACCGCCGCGCTCGCCGCGAGCAGGGCGCCGAGCAGCCACGGCGTGCCAGGGTCGGACCACGTCTTCAGCCACTCGGCGCGGACCGCCCGCCTCACGCGTCCCTCCTGGCCAGCAGGACGTACGCCACCGTCAGGGCGGCCGCCGCCCAGGCGAGCAGCACCGCGAGGCCGGCCCACGGTGCCAGCGGGAAGTAGCCGTAGGCGGGCGCGTAGACGTCGTCGACCTGCGGGTAGCGGGTGACGGTCTGCTCGACGGCGAACGCCGCGGCCGGGGTGACCCGCATCAGCCAGTCGGCCGCGCCGAGCGGCAGGACAGGGACAGGGACGGCCAGCACGTACGGGGCGACGATCAGCGCGGTGACGACGGCGACCGCGGCCGCGCCGCGCCGCGCGATGACGCCGACCGCGACCGCCAGGACGGCGCAGGCGGCGAGCGCCACGGCGGTGCCTGCGATCACCCGTGCCTCGGTCAGCGCCGTCACCGGCGGCAGGTAGACGCCGCGGGAGCGCAGCACCCGCTGCCCGAGCGGGACCGCGACCGCGGTGCCGGCGAGCCCCGCGGCGAAGGCGACCAGGCCGATCACGCAGGCCTTGGCGGCCAGCACCCGGCCGCGGCGCGGGCACGCGGCCAGGGTGACCCGGATGAGCCCGCGCCGGTACTCGGCGGTGATGAACACCGCCCCGACCACCGCCAGGATGAACAGCGCGACGAACACCCCGCCGAGGGTCTGCGCGAGGGTGACGCCTGGCCCCGAGGGACCGTCGGTGACCGGCGCGATGTCACCGGACCCGGTGACGGTGAACGTGCCGCCTTCCGTGGTGTACCCGGTGGCGGGGCCGCTGGCGGGGCCGGCGGCGCCCACGTCCGTTCCCGTCCACCGCCCGGCGGGCCAGCCCAGCGCCACGTGGCTGAAGGCCGCGGTGGACTGGCTCGGGTCGCCTGATATCTGCGCCACCCCGAGTGCCACCTGCGTGTACTGCGGTGAGGTGACGAACAGGCCGCCCTGCACCGTGGCCGGCAGGCCGGGCAGGGTCACGGCGCCGACCCGGGTCCAGGCGGTGTCGCCCGCCCGCGCCAGGCGCAGCCAGCCCGCCGTCATGGCCGGCCCGGCGATGTCGCCGGTGAAGTCGTCCTGCAGCCGGACGCCGTGGCCGCCGGTGACCATGACCGCCGCGTACGCGGCGCCGCCCTGGAGGCTGGCCTTGATGATGATGCCGGCCTTCGCCCACGGCACGGGCACCCGGTGGGCACCCTGCCGGCGCTGCGTCACCGTGCTCGCCAGCGGCCCCACCCGCACGGTGACGGCGCCGTTGCCCGTCAGGGCCTGGTGCACGAAGTAGAAGCTGTCCGACACGGGCTCGCCGCCCTGGCCGAGCAGCGGCGCGCATGAGCTGCCGGCGCAGCTCCCCTGGGCCCCGCCGCCGGCGAGCCCCAGGACGGCGACGGCGACGGCGGCCGCGGCCGCGGCGAGGACCCAGCCGCGGACCGTCCGGAACTTCACCCACTCCGCGGCGATCACGACTTTCCCAGGAAGTCGGTTGCGTCCCTGGTCAGCGCCAGGTAGGCGGCCTCAAGGGACGGCCAGCGGCCTAGCAGGGCGGTGACGGTGCTGTCGGCGATCACCCGCCCGCGGCCGACGACGACCACGTGGTCGGCGGCCTCCTGCAGCTCGCTCATCAGGTGGCTGGCGACCAGCACCGTGCGGCCGCGGGCGGCCAGCCCGCGCAGGAACCCGCGCAGCCACACGATGCCCTCGGGGTCCATGCCGTTGAACGGCTCGTCGAGCAGCAGCGCCGGGGGGTCGCCGAGCATGGCCGCGGCCACCCCGAGCCGCTGCCGCATGCCCAGGGAGTAGCCGCCCGCCTGGCGCCGGGCGACCGAGGCGAGCCCGGTGAGCTCGAGGACCTCGCCGACGCGGGACGCCGGAAGGCCCTGGGAGGCCGCGAGCCACCGCAGGTGGCCGCGGGCCGTACGGCCCGGCTGGAGGGCGCTGGCGTCGAGCAGCGACCCGGCGTGCCGCAGCGGGTGCTCAAGCGACCAGTAGGGACGGCCGCCGACCAGGGCCGTCCCGGAATCGGGGCGGTCGAGGCCGAGGATGACGCGCATCGTGGTGGACTTGCCCGCGCCGTTCGGCCCGGCGAAGCCCGTGACCCGGCCGGGGGAGGCGGTGAAGGTCATGCCGTTCAGCGCCTGGGCCGTCCCGTACCGTTTGCGGAGTTGTTCGACTTCGATCACGCGGACCGTTCTACGCCGGGCCCGGTGTCACCGCGGTGCCGGCGGCTGACACCTGGCTGACACCGGCGCTTGTGGCATCGTGGAGCCATGCGAGTACTGGTCGCCGAGGACTTCGAGGTCCTCGCGCAAGCCATCGCGACCGGGCTGCGGCGGGAGGGGATGGCGGTCGACGTGGCCCTTGACGGCGACGGCGCGCTTGAGTCCCTCGCGGTGACCAGGTACGACGTGGTGGTGCTTGACCGGGACCTGCCGGCGGTCCACGGCGACGAGGTGTGCCGCAGGATCGTGGCCGGCGGGTCGGGCAGCCGGGTGCTGATGCTCACCGCGTCGAGCACCGTCGCCGACCGCGTCGACGGGCTCGGCCTCGGCGCCGACGACTACCTGTCCAAGCCGTTCGACTTCGCGGAGCTCGTCGCCCGCATCCGGGCGCTCGCGCGGCGCAGCGCCCCGGCGGTGCCGCCGGTGCTTGAGTGCGGCGGGCTGGCCCTCGACCCCGGGCGGCGGGTGGCGCTGCGGTCGGGGCGGCGGCTTGACCTCAGCCCGAAGGAGTTCGGCGTGCTTGAGACCCTGCTGGCGGCGGGCGGCCGGGTGGTGCCCGCCGAGGAGCTCCTCGACCGGGTGTGGGACTCCGCGGCGGACCCGTTCACCACCGCGGTGAAGACCACGATCAGGCGGCTGCGGCTCAAGCTCGGCGACCCGCCGGTGATCCGCACCGTCCGCGAGGGCGGCTACCGGATCGGTGACGGGTGAGCGTCCGGCTCAGGTTCGCGCTGCTTTACTCGGGCGCGTTCCTGGTCTCCGGGCTCCTGGTCCTGGCGGTCGCGTTCCTGACCGCGTCCTCCGTCCAGCGGGTCGGCGCGGCGGGGCAGGCGGTGGTCAGGCACCCGTTCGCCTACGCTTTCGGGCCGCCGGCGGACGTCACCGCGAGCGTGGCGGCGCTGACAGTGCTGTCTGTCGGGTTCGGCTGGCTGCTCGCCAGCCGCCTGCTGCGCCCGGTCCGGGTGATCACGGCGGCCGCGCAGGACATCTCCGCGAGCAACCTGGGCCGGCGGCTGCGGCTCGGCGGCCGCGACGACGAGTTCTCCAGGCTCGGGCGGACGCTCAACGACCTGTTCGCGCGGCTGGAGGCGTCGTTCCAGGCGCAGCGGCACTTCGTGGCCAGCGCGTCGCACGAGCTGCGGACCCCGCTGACGGCCGAGCGGACCCTGCTGCAGGTGGCGCTCGCGGACCCCGATGCCGACGCGGCGACCCTGCGGGAGGCCTGCGAGCAGGTGCTGGCCCTCGGGCAGCGGACCGAGCGCCTCATCGACGGGCTGCTGACCCTGGCGACCGGGGAACGGGGCATCGACCGGCGGGAGCCGTGCGACCTGGCGCGCCTCGCCGCCCGCGCCGTGCGGCCGCTCGGCGAGGCGGCCGCGGGCCGCGGCGTGCGGCTGGAGACGCGGCTGGAGGCGGCCCCGGCGGCCGGCGACCCCCGGCTGCTTGAGAGCCTGATCGCCAACCTGGCCGACAACGCGCTGCGCTACAACCAGCCAGGCGGGTGGGCCGAGGTCGTCACCGGGGCGCGCGCCGGCCGGGCGGTCGTGTCGGTGCGCAACACCGGGCCGGCGGTGCCGCCGCAGGAGGTCAGCCGCCTTTTCCTGCCGTTCCAGCGGCTGGGGGCCGACCGGGCCGGCCGGGCCGGCGGCCACGGGCTCGGCCTGGCGATCGTGCGTGCCATCGCCGACGCGCACGGCGCGGCCGTCACCGCCGCGGCCCGCGACCGCGGCGGACTCGACGTCACGGTGACGTTCCCCCCGACCCTCAGTCCCCGGCCGTGACGGCCCGGACACTCGTGCCCGCTAGGCGCGGGTGCCCACCGCCGGGCCGAAGATCACCAGCACGGTGAAGTCCTCGGTGACGCTAGCGAACCGGTGCTCCTCGCGGGCCGGCACGAAGGCGACCGACCCTGGCGACAGCTCGGCCGACCCGGACGGCGTCACCAGCGTCGCCCGGCCCGTTGTGCAGACGTAGAGCTCGTCCTCGGTGTGCGGCTGCTGCGGGTCGTCCGCGCCGCGTGACAGCGAGTAGGTGCCGCAGCTGAGGTCCGCGACTCGCAGGTGCTGGGCCCAGTGAGCGCCCCCGGCCGCCGTGTGCCTGCCCGCCCCGTTGAGGATACGCATGCAGCCGATGCTAGCGGCCGCCGGGGGCTTATCATGCCCGTTAGCGGAGTAAGAGGCGAGCGCGCCAGGCGTGCGCGAGACCCCAGCGGAGCGGTTCATGCCCGAGGTCAGGCAGCCCAGGCACTGCCGGCACTGCCTGGGCGACCACTGCCCCGGTGACTGCCTGCTCGCCGACGGCCAGTGCATCCACGGCTGGAACGGGAACCGCCCGCGGGACCTGCGCTGGCAGCTGCTGCTGACCCGCCGCTGGTGGCACCGGGTCCTGTGGGGCAGGCCCTGAGCAGCCCCGTCACCGGCGGTTCAGCGCGGCGCCCACCGGGAATCACCTCGGGTAATTCTGTAGTCGCATTTAGTGAGTATTACGGTGCCGCATGGTGCGGCGCGGGCCCCGGGGGAACTGCATGCGGACGGCTGACCAGCATGGCGCGCTGCCGCCTGTGCTGGCCGAGCCCGCCGTGTCGTCGGGCGGGTACCGGCTGCGCTGGGCCGCGGAGTGGGTACGCGAGCGGTTCTGGGTGATTCCCGCCGTCCTGCTTGCCCTCGGCACGGGGCTGGCCGTACTGACGGCCGAGGGAGGCGCCCTGTGGCACTCCCTGGGCGGACTGCCTGCCGACGCGTCCTGGGCCAGCGGCTTCCTCGAGAGCATCGCCGGGGCGACGCTGACCTTCCTCGGCGTGGTGTTCACGCTGACCCTGGTCTCCCTGCAGCTGGCGAGCTCGCAGCTGTCCCCGCGGGTGATCAGGACGTTCGTCAGGTCGGGCATCACCCGGGTGGCGTTCGGCACGCTGCTCGCCGCGTTCGCGTACTCCGTCACCGCGCTCGTACTCAGCCATGGCCGCAGCGGCCCGGCCGCGTCCCGCGCGGTCGACGTCGCCGCGGTGCTGGTAGCGGTCAGCCTGGTGGTCTTCCTCCGCTACGTGGCCAGCATGATGGAGCTGCTCCAGGTCGTCGACGTGATCTCCGCCGTCGCCAGGGAGACCAAGGCCGCTGTCGCCGCGTCCTGGCTGCCGTCGCCCGCCGGCCGGCCCGCTGCCGCGCCGGCCCGCTCGGACAGCCCAGCGCTGCTGCGGCGCCCCGCCCCCGGCCGCGGACGGCGGCGCGCGTCCGGCCGGGTGCTCGGCGTCGACCATGCCCGGCTGGCCGAGCTCGCCCGGCGCCACCGCTGCGTGATCGAGCTGACCGTGCGGATGGGCGAGTTCGTGCCCGCAGGCGCCACCTTCGCGGCCGTTCACTACGACGCCGGCCCCGTTCGCCTGCCGGTGCCCGCCCAGGGACCCGGGCCCGCCGCGGAAGCAGTGCCCGCCGCGGAACCGGTGTCGGCCGCGGAAGTGGCGGCCGCGGTCAACTTCGGCCGCGGCCGGACGCTCTACCAGGACCCGGCCTTCGGCCTGCGGCAGCTCGCGGACATCGCCGCCCAGGCGCTGTCGCCCGCGGTGAACCAGCCCACGACCGCGGTCCTCGTCATCGACTCGCTGGAGGACGTCTTGCTGCAGATCGCCGGGTGCCCGCGCCAGTCGGGCTGCTACACCGACCGTGACGGGACGGTGCGGCTGGTCAAGCCGCTGCCCGGCTGTTAGGATTTCCTGGACCTCGCGTTCACCGAGATCACCGTCTACGGTGCGGCGTCACCGCAGGTAGCACGCAGGCTGCTGGCCGCCTACGCGACACTCGAGGCGGCGGCCGACCCCCCCAGGCGCGCGGGCGTGGCGGCACGCAGGGAGGAGCTGGCCCGGCAGCTCGCCAGCGACGGCACCGCCCAGCAGGCGCTGCGCCCCGACCCGATGGGCCTGGGGTAGGAGGCGGCATGGGCGTTACCCAGGGGCTGCAGAGCCTGCTCGCCGTCTTCGTGGTAGCCGCGCTCACGCCGCTCCTCGTGGCGGCACTGCCTGGCCCGCGGATCCCGCAGGTCGTGTTCTTCCTCGTCGGCGGTGTCATCATCGGGCCGCACGCGCTGGGCGTGGCCGACACCGCGAGCGTCCAGCTGGTCGCCAACGTCGGCCTCGGGTTCCTGTTCCTGCTGGCCGGGTACGAGCTCGAGCCGGCGCTGCTGCGGCAGCGGCCAGGGCGGCTCGCGATAGCCGGCTGGCTCACGTCCGTGGCGCTGTCCCTGGGAGCCGTGGCAGGCCTGGCCGCGAGCGGGTTCGTGCACGACTACGTGCCGATCGCGCTGGCGCTGACCACCACGGCGCTCGGCACGCTGCTGCCCATCTTGCACGACAACGGCATGCTCGGCGGCGACTTCGGCCGGTACGTGTTCGCCGCCGGGGCGGTGGGCGAGCTGTTCCCGATCGTGGCCATCGCGGTCTTCCTGTCCCAGGGCAGTCATTTCGCCGCGCTGCTGTCGGTCGCCGCGGTGGGCCTGCTGGCGGTCGCGCTCGGCACGGTGCCGTGGATCGTGCGCAGCGAGCGGCTGCGGACGATCATCAGGGAGGGCCAGAACGCGACCGGGCAGGTCATGCTGCGCTGGTCGGTGGTGCTGCTGTTCCTGCTCCTGGTGATCGCGGCGCGGTTCGGCCAGGACGTCGTGCTCGGCGCGATGCTGGCCGGCATCGTGCTGCGCACCTGGACGCGGCGGATGGGGATCGACGTCGGCGGGCTGGAGGAGAAGTTCGACGCCGTCGGTTACGGGATCTTCATCCCCGTCTTCTTCATCGCATCCGGGATGACCCTGGACATCGGCGGGATCGCGGGCAACCCGCTGCGGGTGATCGTCTTCTTCCTGCTGCTGCTGGTCATCAGGGGGCTGCCGTCGCTGCTGATCTACCGCCGGGTGCTGCCGCTGCGGCAGCGGGTCGAGATGACGTTCATCACCGCGACGGCGCTGCCGCTGCTGGTCGCGCTGGCCGAGATCGGGCTGCGGGACGGGAAGATGCTGCCGTCCAACGCCGCGGCCCTGGTCGGCGCGGGCGCGCTGTCCGTGCTGGTCTTCCCCGCGATCGCCACGGCGATGGCCAGGAAGGACCGCGCCGCGACGGCCCCCGGGCCTGCGGAGCCGTCGGGGGCGGAGGCGGCAGTGGCGCCGCTGGCGGCAGAGGCACCGCAGGCGGCGCAGGCGGCGGAGCAGGTCCCGCGGGCCCGGCACCCGGCCGACGGCTTGATGCCCTGGCACCGCTAAGCCGCCGCCCGCCGCCGGGCGACGCGGCCGCGCCCGCCCCGGCCTGCCGCCGCGCCGGCCCGCTCCGGCAGACACCGGGCCGGCCAGGCGGAGCCCGCCACCGTTCGGGATGCTCGTGACGGCCAGCCACGGCAGGGCGGCGAGCGGGCGCGGACGTCACTGCCGCGGTCGGTTCCGAGGCGGGGCGCGGACTGGTCAGGAACGGAGAAGCGGTGGCCGCCGGGGCGCCGCTAGCATGGGGTGCCCGGCCAGGCAGACGGGGGACGGCGAGGGCTCCCGCCGGGCGAAGGAGGCACGATGAGCACGGTCACGAGGGCGGGCACGCAGCCGCCCGCGGCGCAAGCCGCTGACAGCCACGACCTGATCCGGGTGCACGGCGCGCGGGAGAACAACCTCAAGGACGTCAGCCTTGAGCTCCCCAAGCGCCGGCTCACCGTGTTCACCGGCGTGTCCGGCTCGGGCAAGAGCTCCCTGGTGTTCGACACGATCGCCGCCGAGTCGCAGCGGCTGATCAACGAGACCTACAGCGCGTTCGTGCAGGGCTTCATGCCGACGCTGGCCCGGCCGGACGTCGACGTCCTCGACGGGCTGACCACCGCGATCATCGTTGACCAGCAGCGGATGGGGGCCGACCCGCGCTCCACGGTCGGCACCGCCACCGACGCCAACGCGATGCTGCGCATCCTGTTCAGCCGCCTCGGTGAGCCGCACATCGGCTCGCCGAAGGCATTCTCCTTCAACATCGCGTCGATCAGCGGGGCGGGCGCCGTCACCCTTGAGCGCGGCGGGCAGACCGTGAAGGAGAAGCGCAGCTTCTCTATCACCGGCGGAATGTGCCCGCGCTGCGAGGGACGGGGCGCGGTCTCCGACATCGACCTGGCCGAGCTGTACGACGACGGCAAGTCGCTGAACGGCGGCGCGCTGACCATCCCCGGCTACACGCCGGGCGGCTGGGGGTACCGGCTGTACAGCGAGTCGGGGTTCTACGACCCGGACAAGCCGATCCGCGAGTTCACCAAGAAAGAGCTGAGCGACTTCCTGTACCACGAGCCGGTCAGGATGAAGATCGGGGGCATCAACCAGACCTACGAGGGCCTGGTCCTGCGGCTGCAGCGGTCCATCCTGTCGAAGGACCCCGACGCGATGCAGCCGCACATCCGGGCGTTCGTGGACCGCGCCGTCACCTTCACCACGTGCCCGGAGTGCGACGGCACCCGCCTGTCCGGGCTTGCCAGGTCCTCGCGGATCAGCGGGGTCAGCATCGCCGACGCGTGCGCGATGCAGATCAGCGACCTGGCCGAATGGGTCGCCAGGCTCGACGAGCCGTCGGTGGCGCCGCTGCTCGCCTCGCTGCGGCACACCCTCGACTCGTTCACGGAGATCGGGCTCGGCTACCTCTCGCTCGACCGGACGGCGGGCAGCCTGTCGGGCGGCGAGGCGCAGCGGGTCAAGATGATCCGCCAGCTCGGGTCCTCCCTCACCGACGTGACCTACGTCTTCGACGAGCCGACGGTCGGGCTGCACCCGCACGACATCCAGCGGATGAACGGCCTGCTGCTGCGGCTGCGGGACAAGGGCAACACGGTGCTCGTGGTGGAGCACAAGCCGGAGATGATCGCGATCGGCGACCATGTCGTTGACCTCGGCCCCGGCGCCGGCGCCGCCGGCGGCAGCGTCTGCTTCGAGGGCACCGTCGAGGGCCTGCGGGCCAGCGGCACCGTCACCGGCCACCACCTCGACGACCGGGCCAAGCTCAAGCCGTCGGTGCGGGCGCCGTCCGGCAAGCTCGAGATCCGGCACGCGACCACGCACAACCTGCGGGACGTGAGCGTCGACGTGCCGCTCGGGGTGCTGTGCGTCGTCACCGGGGTGGCCGGGTCTGGCAAGAGCTCACTCATCCACGGGTCGGTCCCGCGGGGCGCGGGCGTGGTCTCCGTCGACCAGCGGTCCATCCGCGGCTCGCGGCGCAGCAACCCGGCGACCTACACCGGGCTGCTCGATCACGTGCGCAGCGCGTTCGCCAAGGCCAACGGCGTCAAGCCGGCGCTGTTCAGCGCCAACTCCGAGGGCGCGTGCCCCAGCTGCAACGGCGCCGGGGTCATCTACACCGACCTGGCGATGATGGCCGGGGTCGCCACCGTGTGCGAGGAGTGCGAGGGCAGGCGGTTCCAGGCGGCGGTGCTCGAGTACAAGCTCGGCGGCCGGGACATCAGCGAGGTGCTCGCCATGGCGGTGGACGAGGCCGCCTCGTTCTTCGGCGCGGGCGAGGCGAAGAACGCGGCGGCGCACGCCATCCTCGGCAGGCTCGCCGACGTCGGCCTCGGCTACGTCAGCCTGGGCCAGCCGCTCACCACGCTGTCCGGCGGCGAGCAGCAGCGGCTCAAGCTGGCCACCCACATGGCCGACAAGGGCGGCGTCTACATCCTCGACGAGCCGACCGCTGGCCTGCACCTCGCCGACGTCGAGCAGCTGCTCGGCCTGCTTGACCGGCTCGTCGACGCCGGCAAGTCGGTCATCGTCATCGAGCACCACCAGGCGGTCATGGCGCACGCCGACTGGATCATCGACCTCGGCCCCGGCGCCGGGCATGACGGCGGACTGGTCGTCTTCGAGGGCCCGCCCGCCGTGCTTGTCGCCGCCCGCTCCACCCTCACCGGCGAGCACCTCGCGGCCTACGTGGGCGCCTGACTGCGGTGTTACGCACCAAATGCCCGGATGGCAGAATCGGTGCCGTGGACGCTGACCTGCTTGAGGCTTTCGGCCTCGACCCTGACGTTCTGCACCTCAACCACGGCGCGTTCGGTGTCGCGCCGGCCGTCGTGCGCCGGGCCGCCGCCGCGTGGCGCGAACGCGCCGAGCGCAACCCGCACCGCTTCAACCGCGTCGAGGTCGGCGGGCTGGTGGCGGCGGCACGCGAGCGCGCGGCCGGGTTCCTCGGCGTCGACGCGTCCCGTGCGGCGTGGGTGCGCAACGTGTCGGAGGGAGTGTCCGCCGTGCTCGGCTCGCTGCGGCTTGGCCCCGGCGACGAGCTGGTGACCAGCACGCACGGCTACGGCGCGGTCGCCGTGGCGCTCGGCCATCACGCCGCCCGCGCCGGGGCGCGGGTCGTCGAGGCGGCCTTCCCGCTCGGCGCAGGGGACGACGTGATCGCGGCGGCCTACGCCGCCGCCTGCTCGCCCCGCACCCGGCTGGTCGTGGTCGACCGGGTCACCGCGCCGACCGCCACGGTGATCCCCGTCGCGGCCGTGGCCGCCGCCGCCGCGGGCAGCGGAGCCCGGGTGCTCGTCGACGCCGCGCACGCCCCCGGCCAGCTGCCTGACGACATCGCCGCGCTCGGCGCCGACCACTGGGTCGGCAACCTGCACAAGTGGGCGTACACCCCGCGCGGCAGCGCGATCCTGTGGAGCCGGCCGGGCGCGGACGTGACGCCGACCGTGCTCAGCTGGGCGCTGGAGGACGGGTACGCCGCGTCGTTCGACTCCCCGGGCACCGGGGACTACGCCGGCTGGCTCGCGGCGGGTGACGGCCTGGCGTACTGGGCGGCGCTTGGCGGCTGGGACGCCGTCGCCCGGCGCGCCGACCTGGTAGCCGGCGGCCAGAAGCGGGTCGCCGACGCCCTCGGCACCGCCCTTGACCAGCTTCCCCCCACGCCCGCGCCCGCCATGCGGCTGGTGCCGCTGCCACCCGGTGTCCTCACCAGCCCGGCCCAGGCCGACGCGCTGTACGAGGCCCTGTCACGGCAGCGCGTCGAGGTCGCCCCCGTCCTGTTCGGCGGGGCCGGCTACCTGCGCATCGCCGCCGGGCCGTACAACACGCCGGACGATTACGACCGGCTGGCCGACGTCGTCGTGGAACTGCTGGGCCGGAGGTGACCATGGCCGGCTGGAACGGGGAGGTCAGGCCAGCCGAGGCCGGCGACCTGGTCGCGGTCGCCGGCCTCGCCGCCGGGCTCGCCCAGTCGTTCGCGTTCTCACGGGAAAGCTTCCGCGCCAGCTACCCGTCACTGCTCGCCGATCACGGCGCCCGCCTGCTGCTGGCCGCGAGCGGGCAGGAGGTCCTCGGCTACCTGCTGGGCTTCCGCCACCTCACGTTCTACGCCAACGGGCCGGTGGCCTGGGTCGAGGAGGTCGCCGTGCGGCCAGGCGACCGCGGCCAGGGCGTCGGCGGCGCGCTGATGGGCGCGTTCGAGCAGTGGGCCGAGGGCCAGGGGTGCGCGCTGGTCGCGCTGGCCACCCGCCGGGCGGCGCCGTTCTACCGCGCGGTGGGATACGAGGAGTCCGCCGCCTACTTCCGCAAGGTCCTGGCCGGCGGGCCGCGGCCCTGAGGCCGCCGGCTACGCGTGCAAGGCGTCACGGCCATCACAGACCAGCGGTTATGTGCGTTCTGCGGACCGGGGTCCGGACAACTGCTCCACCGGACCGCTATGGCCGGGATCAGCACGCGTCACAGGTCGCGTTCGGCGATGATCCGTCCCGAGGAGGACGCGGCGACCAGGGCCTGGTGGTCCTTTTCGTTCTGGTCGGCGTAGGCCGCGGCGAACTCGGTGATCGCCTGGTCAAACGTGTCCGAAGCCCCCAGGTATGCGGCGATCGCGATGCGGTCCCCGGAGCGTGCGTGCGCTCGCGCGAGCGTCCACCCGCAAAGCTGGCCGTACAGTCGCATGGTGCGCGGGATCATGTCCTCGATGTCCACGGAGTACTTCCAGTCCCGCAGCTGGCGGACGTAGAAGTCGCGTTTCCTGTCCAGCCCGGCCTCGATTCGCTGCCAGCCTAGGAATATGTCGCTGGAGGCCTGCATCAGCCGCTGGCCCGCGACGACTCGCTGGCCCTGGTTAGCGTACTTGCTGGCGCCAACGAACCGGCTCAGCACCGATTGCTCGGCCTCCTTCACCTGCAAGAACAGCGGATCGGACTCGTCACTGCCATGCATCAGGACGATCCAGCAGCGGGTTCCGACGCTGCCGACGCCGACGACCTTGCGGGCGCCGTCGGTGAACTCGTACTGCGCGAGCAGGTACCGGCGGTCGGTCTCCAGCGTGCCCTGGTAGCTGGCGATCACCGCGATCTGCGTCTCGAAAGCCTGCCGGTCCTTTTGCTCCAGCAGCTCGCCGATCGGGACGATCAAGGGAGGGTCGGAGATGATCCGCGGCCGGCCGTTCACCATGCGGGTCAGCTTGGCCACTTCCTGCATGCTGTCGCGGGTGCGCGCCTCGGCCAGGTCCTTGTCGACGGTCCTGCGCTGCCGTGCCTTGAGCTGGTCCTCGAGCTGTGCCCGCAGCTCGTCCATGTCCGCCCGGGCGTACCAGACATCCAGGTCGCCCATCCCGGCGAAGCCGCGCATTGCCTGGCGGTAGTGGCCGACCGTGTGCGCGACGATCTGGCGGCGCTTCTTGCCGCGGAACCCGTTGCCGCGGGCGGCGACTTCCATGCTGGCGGCCAGCCGCTTGACGTCCCATTCCCACGGGCCGGGCAGCGTCTCGTCGAAGTCATTGACGTCGAAGACCAGGCGGCGCTCGGCCGAGCCGAAGATGCCGAAATTGGACAGGTGCGCGTCGCCGCAGGCCTGCACCGCCAGCCCGGAGACCGGCGTGGCGGCCAGGTCGCTGGCCATCGGCAGCGCCGCTCCGCGGTAGTAGCTGAACGGGGAGAGTATCATCCGGCCGTACCGGACCGGCACCAGCTCAGGAACCCGCGTCGCCGCTTGCTCCTCCAGCAGCGCAATCGGGTCGGGCCGGTCCGGCGGAGGGTCGAACGCGGCGTGGCTCTCCAGCGGAATCTCGGCTCGCGCCGCCTTGCCGCGCACGGCACGCTCGGCCCGGGTCAGGTGCCCCAGCTCGGTATCCAGCTGGTACCGCTGCGTAGGCCTGGCCGCCCGTGCCGCAGTCGTCACACTCACGCTCGGATCCCCTCTGGCTTTCCAGGGCAGGAACGATACCCCGCGCGGGCTGCGCGTACCTCACCTGCCCCGGGTGATAGGGCGCGGGGCAGAACCCGGCCGAACCGGGGACCGGATGGCCGTCGCCCGCGGCAGCGCAGAGGCCCTGTTCGCGGCGTCCGCCGCGGCGGACGGCATCTCGCAGATGCTCACCGGCGAGGAGGAAGGCGCCGCCACGGGCCCTGACGGCAGCACCTCTCCCGGCCTGATCACGCAGGCAGCAGCGGAACTGCATGCGATCGCCGGCAGGCTCCGCGACATCGCCCCCCTGGCGGACGGGCGAGGACGCCGCGCTGCTACCTGCCCGGCCTCAGCGCACCCGCACCCCGCGGACCACGACCGCGGCGGGGCAGGCCAGCACCGCCGGGTCCTCGCGCGGGTCACTGTGGTAGGTGACGATGTCTCCTGCGGGGTGGATGCCGAGAAAGTCACGCGCGCGCGAGCCGGCCGCGGCGATCGCCTGCGTGACCGTAAGGCCGTGACCGGCCAGGAGCGCGATCTCCTGCGCGATCGTCCCGACGATATCGGTGCCTGCCAGCACCCGCACGCCGCGGGCGACGGCGTAAGGGAGGCGGTCGCGCAGCCGCTCGCGCAGTTCGCCGGTCCTTGCGCGGACCGCGGGATCGGTCGAGTCGCGGTTCTGCAGCACGGCGCAGAGCGTCGGCGTCCAGGCGCCGCCGCGGGAGCCGAGCGCGTCAAGCTCCTGGTGCCCGAGCGCCACGCCGTGCTCGATCGAGTCGGCACCGATCCCCACCAGCCCCGAGTCAGGGAGGTTGCTGTGCACCGCGACCCGGGCCCCGGCGGCATGGGCCGCCTCGACAGCGCGCCGCAGGGTGTCCAGGTCGTATGTCGCCGCCGTCGAGTGCGGCACCGGGCCGTCTTCCCCCCACTCCGGGAAATCGCCGATGACCTTCACCCAGGCCGCGCCCGCCGCGACCTGGGCCTCGATGGCCGCGGCGAGCTCGTCCGGCCCGACCGGGGAGTGCATGCGGGGAAAGTACCGCTTCTGCGGGGCGAGGAAGCGGCCGGCGGCGGTCACGACCGGGCGCCGGGCCGCAGCGGCGCGCGCGAAGCCGAGGGTGACCTGGCCGAGGCCGCCGGCGTCACGGATCACGGTCACCCCGCCGGCCGCGTACTCTTCCAGGCGCGCGGCACCGTACTCGCCGTCGGCCAGGTAGGGACCGTGGCCGTCGGTGGCGACGGTCGGGTGCGCGTGCGCGTCGACCAGCCCGGCAAGCGCGTACCTGCCGGGCAGTTCCTGCGGCTCGCCCGTCCCGGCGACGACACGGTCGGCCGCGGCGCCGTCGAGGAATGTCCCGGAGAACGTCCATGCCATGGGGGCACAGTACAAGCCCGAGTTGCCAGTCAATGCCTTGGCGCGGGCAGAATCGGCCTCGCGGCTGGCGAGGGGTGACGGACCGGGGCCGGCACCCGGGTGATGGCACCCTGAGGCGCTCGCCTGGTCAGCGGTCACCGGCGCTCTCGTGGCCAGTGAACGGGGCGATAAGGGTGTCGGCGGCCCAGCGGGCCGCCTGGTCCGGGTAGGGGGCCCCGAGGCTGAGCACAATGTGGCTGAACCCGCCGTCGAGCGCCGCACGGATCGCGGCCCTGGTGCCGGCGGGCCGGTCGTAGGGGGCCGGCAAGATGATCGAGCGGGTGATCTCGGCCGGGTCGCGGCCGATCTCGGCGCACAAGCGGTCAAGCGCGGCGCTGCGCGCGATCGCGTCGCCGATGCTGCCGCCCGGCATGTTCCACCGGTCGCCGTACCGGGCGACGACGCGCAGCGTCGGGGTGGAGCGGCCGCCGATCATGACGGGCGGATGGGGCCGCTGCACGGGCTTGGGGCTGCAGAACGCGCCGGTGAGGTGGTGGTAGCTGCCGTCGAAGTCGAACGGCGCGTCCGCCGTCCACAGCCGGGTGATGATCGCGCACGCCTCGGCGAGGCTGCCCACCGCGTCGGCGGCGCCGGGGAAGGGCAGGCCGTGGGCGTCGTACTCGCGGCGGGCGGTCGGCACGGTCAGGTTCGACCCGGCGCCGACGCCGAACTCGAGCCGTCCGCCGGAGATCACGTCGACGCCGGCGGCGATCTTGGCCAGCATGGCCGGCGGGCGGAACCGGTTGCTGGTCACCAGCAGCCCGAGGCGCAGCCGTTCCGTCTGGGCCGCAAGGGCCGCGAGCAGTGTCCAGCCCTCGAAGGTGGGCCCGTCCGGGTCGCCGAAGATCGGCATGAGGTGGTCGTACAGCCAGGCGTGCTCGATCTGCGGGATGGTGTCGGCCTCGCGCCAGACCCGGGCAAGGTCGTCGTACGCGACCTGCGACGGCGCCGTCGCGATGCCGAAGCTGGGCCCGCGGCGCGGTGCGATTGGGGTCATTTCGCTCACGAGATGAGTGCCTGCCTTCCTGGTGAGGGCTGTGACGGGCATGCGCCGGCAGTATCCGGAACGTTGCTCCGTATCAATATACGGAGCAACGTTCCGGATAGCAAGGGCGGCCGGCGAGATCCGTTGCCCCCGCGGACCACGCCGAGTTCGGGATCACCGCGGAACTGGTCAGGGACCTGGGGGCCGCCCGCCGCGCTGCCCTGCGGCGCCGCACCGCTGACGCGGCCGCGGCGCCGGGGGAGTAGCCGGCGCCCGGCGCCGGCCGTGTTCTACGCTTTCCCGGTGCGGCTTACGTATGACGATGCGGGCAGCGGCGAGTGCGTGGTCCTGATCCACGGCCATCCGTTCGACCGGACGCTGTGGGAACCGCAGCTGCCCGCGCTGCGCGGAACGTTCCGGGTGATCGCGCCCGACCTGAGGGGCTTCGGCCGCAGCCCGGTCACGCCGGGCCGCGTGCTGATGCGGGAGTACGCCGCCGACATCGCGGAGCTGCTCGCCGCGCTCGGGATCGCCAGGGCGGCGGTGGTGGGCCTGAGCATGGGCGGGCTGGTGGCCATGGAACTGGCGGCGGCCGCGCCTGGGCGGTGCTGGGCGCTCGGGCTGGTCGCCACGACGGCGGAGCCGCCCTCGCCGCAGGACCTCCGGATCCGGGACGAGCGGGCCGGCGCGACCGAGCGCGACGGGATGAGCGTCCTGGTGGACTACATGCACACCGGCCTGTACGGCCCGGCTTGCCCGCCCGCCGTCCGCGCCCGCGTCGATGCCATGATGGCCGCCGCCCCGCCGGCGGGCGCCGCCGCGGCACTGCGCGGCCGCGGGCGCAGGCCCGATTACCGCCCTCTGCTCGCCGCGCTCGACATCCCCGCGCTCGTCGTGGCCGGGACGGCGGACCCGTGGTCCAATGCCGCGGTGACAGCCGAGATCGCGGCCAGCCTGAGGCGGCCTGAACTGCTCGTCATCGACGGTGCCGGGCACCTGCCCAACCTGGAGGCCGGAGCTCAGTTCAACGAGGCCCTGCTCGGCTTCCTGCGCCGGCACGCCCCGGCGCAGGCCTAAGGCCTGGGCAACTCCGGGCGCTTCCAGCCGGGAGACCGCCCGAGGACCGCCACGACTTGGTCCAGCGGCGAGCCGTCGCGCCAGGCCACGGCGGGGGAGAAGGCGGCGCCCGGCGCGAGACGGGCTTCACCGCCCGGTACGGCCTGCGCCACCTGGAGTGCCGCGTCCAGCAGTTCGCGGCTGAAACGCACCTCGAGGCCGAGCGCCTTGGCGACGTCCCAGGAGTGCACGACGTAGTCGACGAAGTGGAAGCTGACCGCCTGCCGCCCCGGGAAGTTCGGCCCGGCCGCGAACTCAGGCAGCGGGAACTGGCGGTCCAGTACACCGTCAGCGGAAAACGCGGCAAGCACGGTTTCCGCGGAAGCGCGGTAGTCCGCGACAGGATCGCTTCCCAGGCGGCGGGGGCGCCACCGCGCCGGGTCGCCGTCGCCCGCCGCGGCGGCGGCGAACCCGTAGTGCTGCGCGGCCATGTGGGAGATGAGGCCGTGCAGCGTCCAGTCCGCACAGGGCGTCGGCCGTGCCATGTCGGCCGGCCGCGCGCGCCCCGCGAGCTCAACGCTGGCGCGCACCGCCAGCGCGTCGAACGCGACGACATCGTCAGTGATCGTATGCATGAGCTTATTATAGGCTTATGCATACGATCTGTCGATGCGTATCCTTGACCAGCGATGGAAGATCACGAGCGGCGGGACCTGGCCGCCATGCTGCAGCCTGTCGTGCGGGCGCTCATCGAGGCTGAGCTTCCCGTGCTCGCCGCGCACGGCATCACGATGTGGGGTTACGTGGTCCTGAACGCCCTGCGTGACGCGCCGGAGAGCACCCAGGCCGCCCTGGCGGACAAGATCGGCGCGGACAAGACCCGCATCATCGCCACCCTGAACGACCTGCAGGCCGCGGGCCTGATCAAGCGCGAGCCGGACCCGGCGGACCGCCGGGCCCGGCTGCTGTCGATCACCCCGGCGGGGAACCGCGTCCGGCGCAGGGTGCAGGGCGACATACAGCGCAACGAGGAGCGCGTGCTCGCCGAGCTGCCGCCGGCCGACCGCAGGGCGTTCCTGCGCGCCGCGCACCTGCTGTCCGCGCTGCCGGTCGCGCAGCTCCTCGCCGGGCCGTCCGCCGGCTCGTGAGCCGGAGGAGCTTAGGCCAGCGGCTGGCTCAGCCTCAGGTGGTTGCCGCTGGGATCGCGGACCGCCGCGTCGCGGACGCCGTAGGGCTGGTTGACGGGTTCCTGAAGGATCTCCGTCCCGGCGGCGCGCAGCGACTCGAAGGTCTTGTCCAGGTCGTCGACCTGGATGAAGACCGGCAGGTCGCCCTTGGCGACGATCTCGCGCATCGCCTGCCGGTCGGCCGGGGGGATGTGGTGGTCCACGGCGGCCAGCAGCAAGTCGTGGGCGTCGCCCGGTGCATGAACTGTGAGCCAGCGCATCTCCGGGCCCATCGGGACGTCGTCGTGGACCTCGAAGCCGAGCCGCTCGGTGTAGAAGGCGAGCGCCGCATCGAGGTCAGTGCAGTACACGGGCGTGTGCGTAATGGAAAGTGCCATGTCAGCGACCCTACGCAGGACCGGCAGGTAACGCTTCTCCAATCCTGCACGGCTCCGCGATCCACCCCGGGCGCGCCCAGGCGCGCGTCATGCACGGCGGGACCGGCGCGAGCCGTGAGTGGTCGCGCGCCCGGTAGGCCGACGGCGGCTCGCCGATGAGGCGGGCGAACGTCGAGCTGAACGAGCCGAGTGAGGTGAACCCCACGGCCATGCACACGTCAGTCACCGACATGCCGCGGCGCAGCAGCGCCATCGCCCGCTCCACGCGCCTGGCCTGCAAGTAGGCGTACGGCGGCTCACCGTACGCTTCACGGAACCGGCGGGAGAACAGCGACGGCGACATCAGCGCGGCGCGCGCCATCGCCGGCACGTCCAGCGGCCGCGCGTACTCGCGGTCGAGCAGGTCCCGTGCCCGGCGCAGGTGCGCCAGCTCGCCCACCTCCATACGCCGACCGTACACCTGAGCTGAACGGGCCGCCTGCTATCCGCTGGCACGAACCGTGAGCAAGTGCAGCGCGATAGGTCAACGCTAGACGGTTATTCGTACGAACCGTTTCCTCAAAGGTAAGGTCTGCTGCGGGATGCCGCTCCCGTCTGCGTCAATCGCGTCTGGTCTAGCCGCCAGGGTCTCCCGGCCGCGGGGTTTTCCGCCCGTGCTGAGAGAAGTACTCCGCTGCCAGCCACGGTCCCAGGTCGCCGATGAGCATGCCGAGTACCGCGCGGTCCTCTGTGGGCGCCCGGCCCGCTGACGCCGCGATCTTCATCTGCTCCGCGCGCGCCGGGTAGTAGTCCCGAAGACGGCCGCGGACTCGTCCAGGTCGCTGGTCCATCCGCCGAAGCGGGGCATGACCAGGGTGAACCCGGTCCTGACGAGCCGCCGGCCGACGGCCCGGCTGAGCGCCCGCAGGCTGGCAGCCGACCGTGCCTCGCCGAGCCGGCCGCGCCAGCGGGGGAGCACGTCGCCCAGGTCGCCGTTGGTCTCCCTGGCCAGCAGCGACGTGGGCCGGTAGCGCGGAAGCCGTGCCGCCAGGTCCTCGCCTGCCAGGGGCGTGCACAAGCAGGCGACGAACCAGCCGAGGTCATAGCGCTCAAGGTCGCTGAGCAGCGTTGTCGTGCTGTAGAGCAGGATCCCCGCCCCGCTGATCTGGGGAAACCTGGCATCCAGTTCGCCTTCCAGGAGGCGGGCGGCCTCCCGGTCAGCCTCAGCGGGCTCGCCGGCCAGCGCGAGCAGCACATCGAGATCGGACGTGCCGGGCACGGCGGTGCCGCGGGGGACGCTTCCGTAGAGGTAGGCGCTGTGCAGGCGATCGCCGGCGAAGGCGCTCAGGATCGCGGTCTTCGCCGCCGCCACGACCGGCGCGAACGCCGCTGGCACGCGCTCGAGGCCGCCCTCACGCTCGATGAAGCCGTCCCGGTCGAGTCCTTTGCCGCGCATCATCGCACTGTGCCCGCCGCGGCGGTCTGACCGCCAGTGATTTACGGCCGGAGCATCCCGGTGCCGTACTAGGTCAACGGCATCGCGGCTGAACATGGCGGGCGCGTCACGGCGTGCGGGTCACGCTGCGCCCGGCGCCGCGCGCCAGGCGGGCGAACTGCGCCGAGTTGACCACCGCCGCGCCGCCCTGGTCGTTGTTGAAGTAGACGTACACGTCGGCCTCATCCGGCCAGGTCTCACTCAGCCGCGTCACCCAGGACCGCAGAGCCTGCGGACCGTAGCTGGGCCACGGCTGGGCCGTGCCCTCGTGGAACCGCAGGTAGCCCCAGGTCGCGGTGCGCCACAGCGGCGTGATCGGGCGCCCGCGCCGGTCGGCCCAGCACAGCGCCGCGTAGTGCGCGGCCAGGACCCGCCGGACCTCCTCGGTCCACCAGCTCTCGTGCCGCGGCTCCACCGCGACCCGCGGTGCCCGCTCGCCCAGCGCGGCGGCCGCCATGCGGAACTCCGTCAGGCAGGCGTCCAGCAGGTCCGCGCCGGCCTTCAGCGTCGGCGGCAGCTGGAGCAGGACCGGCCCGAGTTTCGGCCCCAGCCCCGCCGCCGCGCCGAGCAGCCGGGCCACCGGCCCGGCCGGGTCGCGCAGCCGGCGCACGTGGGTCAGGTACCGGCTGGCCTTGACCGCCATGACGAAGTCGTCTGGAGTCCGCTCCCGCCAGCTCTCGAATGTCTCCCGCGGCGGCAGCCGGTAAAAGCTGTTGTTGTTCTCCACGGTCAGGTAGCGCTCAGCGTAATCCTCAAGCCACCGGCGCTGCGGCACTCCCGCGGAGTACAGCCGGCCCCGCCAGTCGCGGTACTGCCAGCCGGACGTCCCGACCTTCATCGGCATGGCCGTTATGTGCCCGCCGTCCCGGCTTCCACGCGGAACCCGCTGCCTGCCGGGTGGCGCCGGCCCCGCGGCAGGCAGACGGCGGCGGGCGCGGTGTAACACGCCTCCGTTCTGGATAAAGACCTTAGCTTTTCCGAACGAATTGTGATTTCACCGGTCGCGCACGGTTTTGACCAGAGGGCGGCAAACGCTTCCTGGCGTGATCGGAGGAGGAAATGAAGAAGCCCGGCCCGGTAAGCGGAATGAAGAATTTACCGGGCCGGGCAACTTGGGTTTAGCAGCCGTCCGCCGCCCACGCGCTCGGGCCGGTGGTGTCGTAGATCTGCTTGAAGACCTGCTTCTGCTGGGCGATCGAGTCGCCGCTGACGTTATGGCCAGAGGCGGGGATAATGCCGTAGGCGTTGCCGTGGGCCGCCGGGTTCGTGTTATTGGTCGACTCCCGGTACGCGACGCAGGCCGCGAACGACTGGGGCACGCCAGGGATGTCACTGAGCGCGCCGGAGCCGCCAGAGCCGGCGCTGCCCGCCGCGCTCTGAGCCGGGGCGGACGCTGCCGCCGCGGGGGTCACGGCGTAGCTGTTGACGGATGCGCCCTGGCCGCCGTTCGAGCTGGCCGGCTGCGCGGCGGCGGCCTGAACGGGCACGAGGCCCGTTGCCAGGTCTCCCTCGTGGACACGCAGCCGCTGGCCCGCGTAGACGACGTTCGGGTTGTGAATGGCCGAGTGGTTGCCGTCGTAGATCGCTTCCCACGTCGTGTTGTAGTGCTGAGCGATTCCGGAGAGCGTGTCTCCTGGCTTGACCGTGTAAAGGACGGTCGCGAGTGCAAGTGCAGAAAGCACTTTTGGCCTCTTTCCAGTTCTTTGGCATTGCCGCCTTCTGGCGACTGCCTCGGGGTCGTGCTGAGGTCTCCTGCTGGGAGGATCACCTCCTGTCGCAGCGCGCACCATTCCGCGGCGACGCAC
>Ga0210389_10000691_pt1 | contig 29049 bp, 27 predicted proteins | sample IncBWH28OmetaG_FD_160127 | JGI IMG/M metagenome (GOLD analysis project Ga0210389, IMG submission 160127) | Forest soil microbial communities from Barre Woods Harvard Forest LTER site, Petersham, Massachusetts, United States - Inc-BW-H-28-O ... | reverse complement strand
GCGGTGATCGGGTCGCTGCCAGCGGTCTCCCGGTAAGCTCAGCCCGTCCGCCCTCGTAGCTCAGGGGATAGAGCACGGCTCTCCTAAAGCCGGTGTCGCAGGTTCGAATCCTGCCGGGGGCACTCGTTAGGGGTGGTAGTTAGTCGCGCAGGCTGCGGATCAGCGGGCCGCGGGCAGATGGGTGGTTCGTGACCATGCCAGACTGGCCGCTATGGTATCCGAGATCGCGGTCGCGCTCATCAGCGGCGGCTCGGCTTTGGGCGGAGCGATCGTCGGCTCATCGGGGGCGATTGTCGGCTCGCTGGTCGCGCAGCGGGCCGAGAAACGCCGACGCAGGCAGGAGAGCCGCACTGCTCTGATCGCGCAATGGCGCAACGATATCCGTCAATTGCGTAATGCCGAGATCAACCATCTCGCGCGTAACGAAGAGAATAAGAAACAGGGCCAACCCGAGGAGCCCGATCCGCCCGAAGTTGATCCGTGGCAGCACTACGAGCCGTTGCGGCGGCTAAGACATGAGCTTCCGCATCAGGCAGTTGGCCGCGTGGACGAACTGCGTCGATCGCGCGTTCAGGACCGCAGAGGGCAGATACCGGATCTTCTAGAGCAGGAAGTCCTCCATATCGAAACCAAGAAATGGAAATTACCTGAAAGTCCGGTGTAGACCTCGGCCCCCAGCAAACTCCGTCTAGGCTCCACGCGGGATGCGCACTCGGCCAATCCCGAACCCAATGGAAGGAAACGTCAGGATGACAATTGTTTCCGCAGTAGCGATCCACCCGCGGTCGGGTGAGGTGTGGGATGACCTGCGGAAGCAGCTAAAGAAGGCGATCGCGATCGTCAAAAAGCATGGCGCCGAGAACGTCACCCTACTGGTGACCGTGATCGGCGGCCCTCAGACGAACGCCTTGACCATGCTCACCACCGCCGAGAACTGGACCCGGTATGGCCAGATCCAAGAGGCGGTGTACGGCGACCCCAAGATGCAGGCGCTGCTGGCCGAAACCGGGAAGATCGCGACCTGGGAGATCTACACTGCGCAGACGCTCGAACTCTGAGCCTCCCCGCGAAACGGGCGGGTGGTCCGATGGGCCGCCCGCCCCGCTATTTATCGGCGTGGTATGAACTAGCTTGTAGGAGCGGGGATTTCAAGTGCGGGCCGATGAAACGTTAGTAGCTCGTAAAGGTCAGGGTGTGCCTACGCTTTTGCACGTCTGCCCCGCCGCGGCACAGTCCAAGAAACAGGGCAAGCGCCTTGGCCATCTCCGTGACAGCCGCATCGGCTTTGGAGCTTGCAGGGCGTGCGCTGCCGTTCGCGGCGGCAGCTCGCACCCAGGTCGGTAGCCTCCCCGTACCCAGGTCGGGTCCCTGCAATCTGCAGCCATCTGATCGCGATCTCATCATCTGGGAACGTTGGCCGCACCTCCCGGACAGTGCCCTTAAGGTCGTTGACGTCGACGGGGTGAATTGGAGCGTAGCGCCGGCGCCGGCATTTCACCGTTGGTCGCGCTCGTTGCTGCTGCGGCTAGCTGGACGAAGGCAGCGTCCAACCTAGTTAACGGTCGTGCTGTGCGGTGTTGGCACGGAAGAACCCGAAACGTTGAGCAGTGGGTGACAGCACGATGAACGGGGCGACGGCAATGTTGCTGTTCGGTCAGGGTCTCTCAACGGTTTGCATACGGAGCAGTATCGCGTCACCACGTCAAACACCGACCGTTGTCCAAGATTACAACCGGAGCCTTACCTGCCGGTGTTAGGATCGCGGCACAAAGGCGCGCTCTACCAGCTGATTTCCAATTTCGGAAACGGATTGCTGATGACGGCACAACCGTCCACTGACCCCGACGAACACGTTCGGCAAATAGCGTCGATGTTGGCCAGCAACGTCGACGAGCTGGCGCAAGATGTCGCCTCCGCAGTAAGAGCCGAAGTCGACTTCTACAAAGCCACCGGTGCGGTGGCCGACGACGATTTGCTGGCCAGTTGCACCGAGAACATCCGGTTCGCCCTGAACGGTCTCAAAGACGGCGCGGCCTTCGACACCTCGCCCGCCGTCGCGACAGGTTCCAGACGGGCCGCCGCCGGCGTCCCACTGCCGGCGGTGATGGATGCCTATCGCATCGGCTCATACCGCCTCTGGGACGCCGTCGTGGACATCGCCACTGCCCAATGCGGGGTCAGCAGGGAAACGTTGATCGAGGCGACCAGGCGGATTTGGCGTTTTCAGAACGTCTACACCGACGCAATGACAAGCGCCCATCGAGAGCAGACCATGCACCAGGTCTTGGAGGATGAGGCCGAACGGGCGGCGCTGACCGAAGCCCTCCTCGACGGGCGCCACATCACCGACTACAGCATCTGGGAAATCGCCCAGTTACTGCGCTTGCCGCTTTCGGGGCCGTATATGGTCATCGCGGCCGAGTGTCCGATGTTGGGCAAACAGGCGCTTCCCGGAATCAGCCCTATGCTGCGCGCCGTCGACATCTTCTCCGCGTGGCGGCTGCTCCCCGACATTCAGGTCGGCATCGCTCAGATCGCGTCCGAGCGCAAACGCGACACGATGCTCGAACTCATCGAAAGACAGGCCAGGGCGCGGATAGGGGTCAGCCCCCAGTTCGACGAGCTCACTGACACCGCGCAAGCCCTCCGCTTCGCCCGCGTCGCATTGAACACCCGCAGCATTAAGAAGGGCGGCGTGACCGTGTTCGACGACTCTGTGCTCGCCGTTGCCGCCGTCAGTGCACCCGAGATTACGAAAAAGCTGGCAGCCGTCATCCTCGGCCAATTCGATGACCTCGGCAGCGAAGAAAAAGATGTCCTCTTCGACACCTTCAGGGTGTGGCGTGCCAACCAGGGCTCCGCCGACAATGCCGCAGCCCAGCTCCATGTTCACCCGAACACCGTCCGGTACCGACTGCACCGCATCGAGGCGCGCACCGGCCGTTCGCTCGCGGTGCCTGATCAACTCGCCGAACTGTGCCTGGCGAGCGAGATTCGCGAAAACATGCCCGCACCATAGTGTCTTGGGGTGCGCGCCGAACTAGCCGCAGTGGGGCATCTCATTGTGTGGCCTACCTTCATAGTCCAAGGTCGCGGCGGTCGGCCGCCGACACGAGCAGGCCGTGGTGGTGGGCCAGGTGCCAGGCGATGGTGTGTGGGCCGTGGTCGAGGCCGTTGCTGGCGAGTTTCTCGCGCAGCAAGACGATCAGGTCGATGGTCGGCTGTGGCAGGCGGCTTGGGCTGGTGTGAGGCCGCCGCGAGTGCGGGATGAACGCGGCGTCACCTTCGAGCCTGTAGCGCTTGACCAGCCGCGAGATCCAGCTCTGTGAGGCCCCGTAGGCACGGGCCACCTCGGATTGGCTGCGGCCCTCGATGACGACGGCGGTGATGACCAGGCGAGCCTTTGACACCCACCGAACGTCACGCCATCACCTATGCGTATGTCTTGAGACACGCTATGCGCATGTCCTGAAACCACATACTGCCGGGGCACCGTGTCAGGTGAACCCGGTCGGGCCCAAGGCGAACTCCGCGCGTGGTGACCTCAGCTCGCCTTAGGTCATAAGGAACCGGATCGGCCCTAGTCCGCGTCGAATAATTGTTGGGGCGGAGCCTGGAAAGGCTTGGTTGGCTGGAGCCGGCCAAGCTAAAAAACAGCCACGACTTTAATTACAGATTCTAGCGTTGGGCAACCGTTAGCCGTTTTCTAACCGCTCATTGTCCCCGATTCATGTTGATGTTCAGTTTTTCTTTCAGAAAGTAGTCCTGACAGGACGAACACGGCGCGCACCTTACGGTGGCGGCCAGTCCGCCCGTCCGTTTTTGCACCAAACCCTCTTGACATTCTCGGTAGCGGTCAACTGGGCGGAACGCGACCTGGAATTGTCGAAGTCTATTGACCGGGCAATCCGCAACCGGAAATCGGCACATTAAAATAAGCCAAATCCGTTGCCGCCTGGGCAAGGTGGTCGGCAATGGAGGCAGGAATGGGTCGGCCGGCGGATTGTCCATCATCACGATAGCAGCGCGGTACAACTGGCCGGGGTTCACTTAATCGCCCTTAGCACGCGCCAACATCAGTAGGTCGCCGGCATTGCTCCCAAATTTCACTGGAAAATCGCTCCCCGGCGCGCTGAGCGCCCTAAAATTCCCGGACATGAACACTCCATGCAATCCTTCGCCCGGATCCGGCTGGTGGATGGCCTCAGACGGCCAGTGGTACCCCCAGAAGTGGGAACATTACCTTTTCCACAGCGGAGAGGGTGACCTACAGACCGCGATGGATCAGACACTTGGTGCGTTTGGGAACCTCGGGTCACTGGGATGGGAGCTGGTCAACTTCCAGGTAGTACCGTGTGCGAGCCAGAGCAGCGGCAGCTACGCCGCCGCCTACGCCGGCAAGTCCGACAACACCAGTTGGACTACCAAATGGATGGTATGGTCTGCCTATAAACGGCCTATTCTACCCAGGTAGATCATTTTCGTTGCATCCGTTGAGCTGCGCGGCGTATACATCTCAATCGATATCATCTGGCCAAAATTGGCTAGACGTCCAGGCTGTAATAATCGAGAGGCGTCTACGCCATTGCGGCAGCGCCTCGTAGAACTCACCGATCGTTGCACTGCAGACGTTATGCGCGTAGGTTTAGCTGGAAAAATAATTACCTCGCCCGCATTTGGAGAAAAAATGGCACTACATTATGACGCGTTACCAATAAACTTGGTTGTGGACGATGGCGAGTTCCTTGTTTTTCAGATCGTTTCTGACGGTGGCGCCGTCGTCACCGCCACGTTGGGCATTAAGCTGAGTTCCGGTCCGGCTACCTGGGTCGAGGCCGTGAAATACGGCTACCGTGCGCAAGTAGACCTGCAAGTTATCTGGGACGATGCGAGCACGACCACATATCACTCGCCCGCCTTTGCGGGTCTGCCACCCTTCACACTGAACAAACTGCTAGCGGTCACAGGATGACGCGTGCTTAGATGGGTTTCCCCAGTGTACGGCCCTCAGCGGCTTTGTAAGCCAGCGCAAGAAGGTCCGTGGTCAGATCCATTTCGGTTTTGTAAATCGTCATTTCCTCCATTCTCCGCGCGCACGCATATCGTCCTCGTAAGCCTGGGCTTCTGCCGCCATCTGCCGGTAAACCGCGGCGGTGTCAGGGTTGCTGAACTGCTCCCCCCACCCGGCGGAGAGCAGCCGGACCAACTCCATCACGAACTGCAAGGGCCGTCCGCTGTTCAGCGCGTCGTTGATCGAATCGACCACGTCGCGGAACTGCATGTCGCTGTTGGTGGCTGCAGCAAGTGCGACGGTGACGGCGGCGCGACGGGTGTCGTCGGGCCAGATGGAATCGTTGGGCAATAGTGTCATTTGCACGGCCCCTCTCCGTCATGCTTTTAGCCTCCGGCATTAATTTCCGTGTCTCTCTCTTCAGATCAGGGCTGAGTTTCCGCCCTCCAGCCCCGCAGCCCTATACGGCGGGCCTTGAAGAACTCAGGAGAAACGAAAGGATGCGACATCGGAAAATCATGGTGTGGACCGAACCAATGTAAAAAATTAGCTATTGTCGCAGCTAGATTGCGTGCCGGGCTAGCTTGTCACCGTCAGATAGATCAGCACCACGTTAAGCAGACTGACCATCACGCCGACCGCCCAGCCAACGACGGTCGTGACGGGATGGTTGGTGTCGCTTCCCATCAGTTTGCGGTTGCTGGTCAGTCTGACCAGCGGAAGCACCGCGAACGGTATGCCGAAGGACAGCACGACCTGTGAAAGCACCAATGTGCGGGTGGGGTCAAAACCGGCCGCCAGGATCACCACGGCGGGGCACAGCGTGATCAAGCGGCGCGCCAGCATGGGAATTGACCGCTGCAGCAGTCCCTGCATGATCATCGCGCCGGCATAAGCGCCCACCGACGAGGACGCCAGGCCGGACGCGAGCAACCCGATAGCGAACAGCACCGCGATCGTGGCCCCCAGAGTGTCATAGATAGCGGCGTAGGCGCCCTCGATGGAACCGGTACCACCGCGGCCCTGCAGGTTGATCGCGGCGACCAGCAGCATCGCCGCGTTCACCGTTCCGGCGACCGCCATCGCCAGGACCACGTCGACGCGGGTGACGCGCAGCAGCCGACGACGACCTTGCCCCGCTTCGGGATGTCCGTGCCGGTCTAGGGCGAGACCTGAATGCAGGTACACCGCGTGCGGCATCACTGTGGCACCCAGGATCGCGGCGGCCAGCAGCACACTCTCGGTGCCGCGAAATCGCGGCACCAGTCCGCTGACCACGCCGTCGGGTGGTGGCGTCGCGACGAAGAAACTGGCCGCGAAGCCGATAGCGATGACGAGCAGCAATCCGGTGATGAGACGCTCGAACAACAGTTGGCCACGACGGTCCCTCACCGCCAAAAGCAGCAACGACACGGCCCCGGTGATCACCCCGCCAAACAGCAGCGGTAAATCGAACAGGACGTGCAAGGCGATCGCTCCGCCGACCATTTCGGCGACATCGGTTGCCATCGCCACCAGTTCGGCCTGAACCCAAAAGGCCAGCCGCAGCGGACGACTCATCCCCTTGCCGATCGCCTCGGGCAGTGATCGTCCGGTTACCAGCCCGAGCTTCGCCGACAGGTACTGCACCAGTCCCGCCAGCACATTGGCCATCACGATGACCCACAGCAGCAGGTAGCCGAACTGCGCACCGGAGCTGACGTTGGCCGCGACGTTGCCGGGATCCACATAGGCGATCGCGGCGACGAACGCCGGCCCGAGCAGATACCAGCTCGTCTTGAGCGAAGCCTGGGTGTCCTGCGCCAACGTACTGACCCTCGATCCGTAACCCCCGATAGCAAAGTGAGGTTAACGAATATGTTGATGTGCCGCGAACCGCGGGCACCCGCTATGCGGCGCCGACGCTCCCGCCCCCGTCGACCCGAACAACCTGACCCGTGATGTAGCTGGCGTCTTCATCCAGCAGCATGCAGATCACGTGCGCGATCTCGACCGGGGTACCGACCCGATGCAACGGAATGGTGTTGAGGAAGCGAGCCTCACGTTCTGATCCGGCGGGGCTACGTTCCCGGTACAACTCGGTTTCTACCGGTCCCGGTGCCACCGCGTTTACGGTGATGCCGGTTGAGGCAAGCTCGCCCGCCCAAATCCGAGTGCAGGTTTCCAGCGCAGCCTTGGCGGCGGCATACGGAGTGCGTTCCGGGGTGCCCAGCGTCGTCAAGCTGGTGACGTTGACGATGCGACCCCATCTCGCGTCGATCATGCCCGGCAGCACCGCCTGCACCACCTGCACCGCGGTGCGCACGTTCATGTCGTAGGTGACAAAAAGGTCCTCCAGATGGATCGAGCCAATACGGCCGAAGCGCGCCAAACCGACGTTGTTGACTACGGCGGCGACCCTGCCTTCGGCGACGATCCTGTCCAGGGTTTGCGCGGTGGCTGCCTGGTCTCCGAGATCGACCTCGTGGAACTGTCCAGGAAAGTCCGACGGTGCGCTCCGAGCGAGTCCAATGGGCTCTTGGCCGGTAGCGGCCACGCGGTCGGCGACGGCGCGGCCGATACCCTTCGACGCTCCGGTGATCAGCACTCGTCGGTTCGGCATGGCTTCCCCTACCGCTATTCGGGCCAGCTGTTCTTCAAGATGATCTCAACGAAGTCGTCTCGCACGAATGATGGGTCGTAGTGTTCGAGCACATCGGCATTGACGGTGCCGAAGGTGGACCAGGGGCGGTGCTTGAAGCCGTCGGTGAAGGCCTGCAGGATGCGGCGCTTGAAATCGGGACGCGGGTGCACCGCGGTGACGGCGGCCAGCTGATCGGACGACAAGTCGTCGCGACCTATGCCGAGCACATCGGTCTCGACACCGGCGGTCACCAAAGCGATTTCGGGGTCGAGGAATTCCGGCACGGCGGGGGTGGTGTGCAGCGCGATGGACAGCCAGACCTTGCGAGCGTCGGCTTCATCGACGCCGTGCTGCAGCAGGAACTCGCGTGCCGCGTTGGCGCCGTCGACCTCGAAGCGCAGGTTGGAGGTGCGGTAGGGCTCGGTCAGGCCGATGTCGTGGAACATGGCGCCGACGTAGAGCAATTCCAGATCGGGCTGCAGGCCCCGGCGAAGGCCCTGCAGCGCGCCGAAGAAAAACACTCGGCGGGAATGATCAAACAGCAGGTCATTCTCGTGTGCCCGAATGTAGTCGGTGACGTCACGCACGAGCGGTGTGTCGGGGAGTCGAATGCCGGCGATGCTGTTGGTTATTGATGAAGTCATGGTCGAAGCTCCTTTGATTCGCGGGGGCTGATGTATCTAGTCTGGGTTGCGCGGGCCCATGTATCTACGGCTGATCTGCCATCTTTCCCACAGAAACCGACACAATGAGTGTGTGGCTGATCCCGGTGCGAGACCGCGCACGGTGGTGATCGTTGTTTTCGAAGGCGTCAAGCTGTTGGACGCCGCCGGACCGGCTGAGGTCTTCGCCGAAGCCAACCGGTTCGGCGCGGACTACCGGCTCACGGTCGCATCCGTGGACGGCCGGGACGTGACGACGTCGATCGGAACCAAATTTGCTGTCACTGAACGCATTTCGTCGATCGATTCGGTCGACACCGTACTGGTCGCCGGCGGTGACAACCTCGTCGGGCGACCAATCGATCCCGCCCTGGTCGCGGCACTGAGGGCGATTCCGGGTCGGACCCGGCGTTTGGCATCTATTTGCACCGGTTCGTTCATTCTGGCCGAGGCCGGCCTGCTCAGGGGCCGGCGCGCCACTACTCATTGGCGGCATGCCGGGCTGCTGGCCCGCGCCTTTCCCGATGTTGACGTCACGCCGGACGCGATATTCGTACGCGACGGTGATGTGTTCACCTCGGCGGGGGTGTCCTCGGGAATCGACCTTGCGTTGGCGTTGGTCGAGCAGGATTACGGCAGTGTGTTGGTCCGCGACGTGGCCCGGTCGTTGGTCGTGTACCTCAAACGCGCGGGTGGCCAGTCGCAATTCTCGGTGCTTGTCGAGGCCGAACCGCCGCCCGAGTCCGCGCTGCGCGCGGCAACCGATGCCATCGCCGCCGACCCTGCCGCTGACCACAGCGTGAAAAGCCTTGCGGTCCGGGCCTCTTTGAGTACCCGCCAGCTGACCCGGCTGTTTCAATCCGAGCTAGGACAGACCCCGGCCCACTACGTCGAAATGATTCGTGTCGATGCCGCGCGCGCGGCCTTGGACGCCGGACGCAGCGTCAGCGACGCGGCACAGCTGGCCGGCTTCGGCAGCTCCGAAACACTGCGGCGGGTATTCGTCAACCGGCTCGGCGTCTCACCGAGGGCCTACCGGGACAGGTTCCGCACCACTTCGGCGGCTACTTAGCCGGGACATAGAGGCCGCGACCGGTGACCAGGGGCAGGTCCAGCGTCGTCACGATACCGGGCTCGGCGGCCACCACCGCCGGGATCGCGTTGACGACCCGCATCGCGGTGGCGACCAGTCCGGCGTGGTTGTGGTCGCCCTTGCGGCTGCTCAGGCAGATGTCCATGGCGTAGCAGGGTTCGCCGGTGATCTCGATGCGGTACGACCCACCGGGCTGCGCAGGCTGCGGCCAATCGGGACACAGATCCTCGCGCAGCCGGGTGACATGTTCCAGGACTACAACGGGGTCGCCGTTGACCAATCCGAACACCTCGAACCGCAGTGCCGCGGCGCTGCCCTTGGGAATGTGACCGGATGCGATGTCGAAGTCGTCGGGTGCCGGCTCGCGAACGTACACTTCGGCGACCTCGTCCAGCGAAATGCCCAGGCCTGCGGCCAACTGCCGGACCACCGATCCCCACGCCAGGCTCAGTACACCGGTCTGCAACAGCATCGGAATCTCGTCCATCGGCTTACCGAATCCCATCACGTCGAACATCACCACCGCGCTGTCGTAGGTGGCGTAGTCGACGATCTCCATGCAGCGAACCTGCTGGATGTTTTGGCAGGTGCCGGCCAGTGCCAGCGGCAATAGGTCATTGGCGAAGCCCGGATCGATGCCGTTGACATACAGACTCGAATTACCTTCGCGCGCGGCGTCTTCCAACGGCTTGATGAGCTCCTCGGGAATCACCTGCCACGGATATTGCAGAAAGACTGGGCCGCTGCCGACGATATTGATCCCCGCCGCCAGCACGCGCCGATAGTCCTCTAACGCGTCAGGCAGCCGGTTGTCGGCCATCGCGTTGTAGACGGCACATTTCGGGCCGGTGGCGAGCACGGCGCCCAAGTCGGTGCTGGCCTTTACGCCGGTCGAATCCGCAAGTCCGGCAAGCTCCGCCGCGTCCTTGCCGGCCTTGGCATCGGAGGACACCCAGACGCCGGTGAGCTCGAACTCCGGGTTGGTAATGAGCGCTCGCAGCGCGTGGACGCCGACGTTGCCGGTGCCGAGCTGGACCACGGGTATGGCCATGAGTGGCTCCTTCGAAGTCGGGGTTTACAGGTCGGGGACAGGTATGTCGAGGTTGGGGAAGGTGAGGCCGCCGTCGACCTCGAGCGTCTTGCCGGTCAGGAAATCACCCGCCGGAGACGCCAAATACACTGCGGCAGCCGCGATGTCGACCGGGTCACCGAGGCGGCGCATTGGTGTCACCTTTTCCATCGGCTCGCGCAGCTCGTCGTTGGAGGCCACCACGTCCAGCGCCGAGGTGAGGATCGATCCCGGTGCAATCGCGTTGACCCGGATGCGTGGACACAGATCGAGCGCGGCCAGGCGGGTGTAGTGAGACAACGCCGCTTTGGCGGTGCCGTAGGCGGCGAAACCACGTCCGGCCAGCCGGCCCATGGTCGAGCTGATATTGATCACGCTGCCGCCGCCGGAGTGCTCGAGCATCAACGGCACCGCCGCGACGGTCAGCGCGTGGGCGGTAGCGACGTTGAAGGTAAATGCGTCCTTGAGGTCCTTGGTCGAAGTCGTCAGCAGCGTATTCGGCATGGTCCCGCCGACGTTGTTGACGACGATGTCTAGTCTCCCGAAAGCCTCGACCGCCTGGCCGGCGAGCTGCGCGGTTACCTCGGGATGAGCCAGGTCAGCGGCGACGGTGTGAGCTCGGCGGCCGGTGCCACGGACCTTCTCGGCGACGGCGTCTAGCTCGGATTGCGTACGCGACGCGATGACGACATCCGCACCGACCTCGGCGAAGGCAAGCGCGATGGCCGCACCGAGACCGCGGCCGCCACCAGTGATGACGGCGACTTTGTCGTCGAGACGGAACCTGTCAAGGATCATTTGCGGCCTTTCTTCTTCAGTTGTCGGCCAAAACGGTAGCAAGCGCCCCGACGTCTCGGAGGAACAGGTTCTAGTTTTTCACCTGCTCCTCGGCTTGAAGGTCGGAGGATGCCCGTGGGGGCTGAGGTGCAGGTTGGCCTCGGCATCTTCTCGCGCACCTTTGCCCGCCCGGCTTTAAGGTGTTCAGTAGGCGTCGTGGCAGCTCGCCCGGCCACGGCCGCCTGGCGAACTTGTCGAAGTTGCGCAGCTACGGGCGGCGGTGATCGTGGTTCAGCTTTCAATCAAAAGGAACTAAATTGACAGTCAACCGATTTAGCGCCGTGCTGTGCGTCCTGGCCACCAGTGCACTGGTGCTGTCGGGGTGTAACAGTGACAACAAAGCAACTGGCCCAGGTGCATCGTCGGGCGCCAACGTGAGTTGCGGCGGAAAGCAGACGCTCAAGGCGAGCGGGTCGACGGCCCAGGCCAACGCGATGACCCGGTTCGTGAAAGCGTTCGAGCAGGCCTGTCCGGGTCAGACGCTGGACTACACGGCCAATGGGTCGGGCGCTGGGATCAGCGAATTTATTGGCAATCAAACCGATTTCGGCGGTTCGGACTCAGAGATGCTCCCGCCCGAGTACGCCGCCGCCCAGCAGCGGTGCGGCTCGCCGGCATGGAACCTGCCGGTGGTGTTCGGCCCCATCGCCATCTCTTACAACGTCAATGGTGTGAATTCGCTGACCCTCGACGGCACGACTGCGGCCAAGATCTTCAACGGCGCCATCGCCGCCTGGAACGATCCCGCGATCGCGGCGCTGAACCGAGGTGTCAACCTGCCCGCTGAGCCCATTCGTGTCATCTTCCGCAGCGACGAATCCGGGACCTCGGACAACTTCCAGAAATATCTCGATACCGCATCCAACGGTGCGTGGGGTAAGGGCGCCGGAAAGACGTTCAAAGGTGGTGTCGGTGAGGGCGCCATGGGCAACGACGGCACGGCCGCCGCCGTCAAGCGCACCGAAGGGGCGATCTCCTACAACGAATGGTCGTTCGCCCAGGAGCAACACCTGGGCATGGCCAAGATCATCACGTCGGCCGGTCCGGACCCGGTAGCGATCACCGCAGAGGCGGTCGGGAAGACCATTAGCTCGGCTTACATCATCAAGGAGGGCAATGACCTCGCTCTCGACACGATCTCGTTCTACCGGCCGAACCAACCCGGGGCCTATCCGATCGTGCTGGCGACCTATGAGATCGTCTGCTCGAAGTATCCCGATCCCCAGGTCGGTACGGCGGTGAAGGCCTTCCTGCAGAGCACCATCGGCGCGGGCCAGAACGGCCTGGCGGACAACGGATATGTCCCCATTCCGGACGCGTTCAAGTCGAGGCTGTCGACTGCCGTCAACGCCATTGCCTGAGGTGACGGGTAAATTCCCCGCGCCTTCGAGCTTCGCGTTTGCCATAAGGTCGTCGCCTTGTAACCAGCCGCTAATGTCCGGTCCACCTGCCAAAGTTGCATGTGTGTTTGAATCTGCCGACGGCGATCGTGATGACACCGTCTCGCCCGGCGGCTGCTCTCTGACGAACTCGTCGAGGTTCCGCGGCCCCGGACCGAGGCGATCATCATTCGGCTATCAACCAAAGGAACTAAATTGAAACTCAAACGATTTAGTGCCGCGCTGGGCGTCCTGGCTATCGGCGCACTGATGCTCACAGGGTGTGGCAGTGACAAAAATGCAAGCGCGCCAAGTGCGTCGAGTTCGTCGGCGGCCGCGGCGGGGAACGTGAGTTGCGGCGGGAAGCCGACACTCAAGGCCAGCGGCTCGACAGCCCAGGCCAACGCGATGACCCGCTTCACCAAGGCGTTCGAACAGGCCTGCTCAGGTCAGACCTTGAACTACACACCGAATGGTTCGGGCGCCGGAATTAACGAATTCAACGGCAACCAAACCGATTTCGGCGGTTCGGACTCACCGCTGAGCACGAACGAATATACTGCCGCACAGCAGCGCTGCGGCGGCTCCCCGGCGTGGAATCTGCCGGTGGTGTTCGGTCCCATCGCGGTCACCTTCAACATCAACGGCGTGAGTTCACTAAATCTGGACGGTCCCACGTTGGCCAAGATCTTCAATGGCGGCATCACCACGTGGAACGATCCCGCCATCCAGGCGCTGAACTCCGGCTTAACGCTGCCCGGCGAGCCGATTCACGTCGTGTTCCGCAACGACGAGTCCGGCACCACGGACAACTTCCAGAAATATCTCGATGCCGCGTCCAATGGCGCGTGGGGTAAGGGCGCCGGAAAGGCGTTCAAAGGCGGTGTCGGTGAGGGCGCCAAGGGCAACGACGGCACCTCGGCGGCCATCAAGGCCACCGAAGGGTCGATCACCTATAACGAATGGTCGTTCGCGCAGGGGCAACACCTGAACATGGCCAAGATCGTGACCTCGGCCGGTCCGGATGCCGTGGCGATCAGCACCGACTCGGTCGGCAAGACGATTTCCGCGGCCACGATCAAGGGACAAGGTAACGACTTGGTGCTCGACACCACTTCGTTCTACAAGCCGACGCAGTCCGGCTCCTACCCGATCGTGTTGGCGACCTATGAGATTGTCTGCTCGAAATATCCCGACGCCCAGGCCGGCACAGCGGTGAAGGCGTTCCTGCAGAGCACCATCGGTGCCGGTCAGAATGGCTTGGCGGACAACGGATATATCCCCATTCCGGACTCGTTCAAGTCGAGGTTGTCGACCGCTGTCAACGCCATCGCGTAATCTGCGATGGCATGACCCGAGTAACGCCGGCCACGCCGTTGGATCGGACCGGGACAACGCCTGCGCTAACGGCGACGCCCGCGGGGGCGAAGTGGCACGGCGACCGACTGTTTAGGTTGGTCGCCGCCACCGCGGGTTCCACGATCGTGATCGCGATCCTGCTGATCGCGACGTTCCTGTTGATTCGCGCCATCCCGTCGTTGCGCGCGAACCACGCGAACTTTTTCACGAGCGCCGAATTCAATACCACCAACCCGCACAACTTGGCGTTCGGTATCCGCGACTTGTTCATGGTCACGGCGCTGAGTTCGACCTTCGCGCTGGTGTTGGCCGTTCCGATCGCGGTCGGTATCGCGGTGTTCCTCACCCAATATGCGCCGGCACGGCTGTCGCGTCCGTTCGGTGCGATAGTTGATCTGCTGGCCGCGGTGCCGTCGATCATCTTCGGATTGTGGGGGATCTTCGTGCTGGCGCCCCAGCTGCGGCCGCTCGCAGAGTTTCTCAATCACAACCTGGGCGGTGGGTGGTTGCACTGGTTGTTTCTGTTCAAGCAGGGCAACGTGTCCCTGGCCGGCGGCGGCACCATCTTCACGGCCGGCGTGGTGCTTTCGGTGATGATCCTGCCGATCGTCACCTCGGTATCGCGCGAAGTCTTCCGGCAGACCCCGCGCCGCCACATCGAAGCGGCTCTGGCACTAGGCGCCACGAAGTGGGAAGTGGTGCGGATGACCGTGCTGCCGTTCGGTCGTAGCGGCGTCATCGCGGCATCAATGCTGGGGTTGGGCCGTGCCCTGGGAGAAACCGTGGCAGTACTGATCATCTTGCGTTCTGCCGCTCGCCCGGGAAATTGGTCGCTGTTCGACGGCGGCTACACGTTCGCGTCCAAGATCGCCTCCGCGGCGTCGGAATTCAGCGACCCGCTGCCCACGGGGGCCTACATCTCCGCGGGATTTGCGCTGTTCGTCCTGACGTTCATCGTCAACGCAGCCGCGCGGGCGATCGCCGGCGGGAAGGTCAACGGATGAGTGGTCCGGCGGTCGAGAAGCCGATCAAATTAGCGGTTTTTCAGCCTCTCAGCCTGCGGCGGCGGATCGAGAACAACGTCGCGACAATGTTCTTTCTCGCCTCGTTCGTCGTGGCGCTGGTACCGCTGGTCTGGGTGCTGTCGGTTGTGATCGGACGAGGCTGGTACGCCGTCACCCGGTCGGGCTGGTGGACTCATTCGCTGCACGGCGTGCTGCCGGAGGAGTTCACCGGCGGTGTGTACCACGCGCTGTATGGGACGCTGGTGCAGGCGGGTGTGGCCACCATCCTGGCCGTGCCGTTGGGCTTGATGACGGCGGTGTACCTGGTGGAATACGGTGATGGCCGGCTGGCGCGAGTGACTACCTTCATGGTCGACGTGCTCGCCGGGGTGCCCTCGATCGTGGCGGCATTGTTCATCTTCAGCCTGTGGATCGCCACCCTGGGGTTTCAGCAGTGCGCCTTCGCTGTGTCGTTGGCCCTGGTCTTGCTGATGTTGCCGGTGGTGGTGCGTTCCGCCGAGGAAATGCTCAGGTTGGTGCCCGACGAGCTCCGAGAAGCCAGCTACGCGTTGGGTGTTCGCAAATGGACGACCATCGTGCGGATTGTCATTCCCATCGCGATGCCGGGCATCGTATCCGGTGTCTTGTTGTCCATCGCTCGCGTCATCGGCGAAACCGCGCCAGTGCTGGTGCTGGTCGGCTACAGCCGCTCCATTAATTTCGACATCTTCAATGGCAACATGGCCTCGCTGCCGCTGCTGATCTACACCGAACTCACCAACCCCGAGCACGCTGGTTTCCTGCGGGTATGGGGTGCGGCACTAACCCTGATCATTATCGTCACCGTGATCAACCTGACCTCCGCGGCGATAACATTCCTGACCAACCGACGGCACGGAGTAAGGGAATACATCAGGGCGTGATGAGCCCGTGATGACCCAGTCCGCGATCACGACTTTGACGAAGCTTTCGCCGGGGCCTTTTTCGCTGGTGCTTTCTTGGCTGCTGCTTTCTTCGCCGGGGCCGTTTTGGCTGGTGTCTTTTTGGCGGGCGCCTTTTTCGCCGGCGCCTTTCCGTCACCGGAGCGCGCCTTCACGCTGGCCTCCAGCTTGGCGAGCAGATCGGAGACATCTTCGGTCTCGTCGAGCTCCTTCGGTTGCTCTTCGACCGTAAACGCTTCCCCGCCTTCGAGTTTCGCGTCAATCAGCTCGTGCAGCTGCTCCTGGTAGGTGTCGTGATAACGGTCCGGGTTGAAGTCCTCGGCCATCGACTCCACCACTTGCCCGGCCATCTTGAGTTCCGCAGGCTTGATCTCGACCTTCTTGTCCAGAACGGGGAAGTCAGGGTCGCGGATCTCGTCGGGCCACAACAAGGTGTGCACCACCATCACGTCGCGCTTGCCGAAGTCCTTGACGCGCAGCGCTGCCAGCCGGGTCTTGTTGCGCAGCGTGAAATGCACGATCGCCATCCGGTCGGTCTCGGCGAGCGTCTTAGCCAGCAGCACATACGATTTGGATGACTTCGAGTCCGGCTCCAAGAAGTAACTGCGGTCGAACAGCATCGGGTCGACCTCGCTGGCCGGGACGAACTCCAATACTTCGATCTCGCGGCTGCGCTCTTCGGGCAGCGTGGCGATGTCGTCGTCGGTGATTATCACCATTTGACCGTCGTCCGACTCGTAGGCCCGGGCCAGATCAGCGTATTCGACGACTTCGCCGTCTACCTCACACACGCGCTTGTATCTGATCCGTCCGTTGTCCTTGGCGTGCACCTGATGGAACTTGATGTCATGGTCCTCGGTGGCGCTATACACCTTGACCGGGACGTTGACGAGCCCGAAGGAGATCGAACCCTTCCAGATGGAGCGCATGCAGTCAGTATGCCCACCTGCGCGTCTATTAACGCGAGCAGACACGAAAGCCCCCATTTCGGCACGAAAAAGGGGGCTATTACGTCTGCTCGCGGGCGGATCCGGCACCGGCGCGGGCGACAGTCAGCGCCGCCGCCAGGGCGCCTGCCTGAAGCGCGGCCGACAGCGCGTCCAGCCCGATCCGACGCAGGGCGGCTCGCTGGCCGCCGCTCAGCAAGCCCTGTTCCCACAGCGAGTCGAGCAGCCCGACCATGAACGCGTCCCCGGCGCCCACCGTGTCCACCACCCGAACAGGCCGGGCGCCCACCCGCGCCTCGCCGGCCGCGCAAAACGCCAGCGAGCCGTGTTCACCCATCGTCACCACGACGGTGGCAGGTCCCAATGCCAACCACGCCCGGGCGGTGCGCTCCGGGGGGTGGTTGGGATTGATCCAGCGCAGATCCTCGTCGCTGACCTTGACGATGTCGCTGCGCTCGATCAGGTGCTCGATGCGTTCGCGGGCCAGGCCCGGGTCCGCGATCAGCGACGGACGCACGTTGGGGTCGAAGGTGACCGTGGCGGACACGCGGTAGGCGTCGAGCAGGGCCGCGACCGCCAGGCATCCCGGTTCGCGCACGGCGGCGATGGATCCGGTGTGCACGAACAGCGGCGGCGCGACCGGAGGTGTACCGGAGAGCTGCCATTCCAGATCAAATGTGTAGGAGGCCGACCCGTCGTCGGCGATCGTCGCCACCGCGGTCGGCGTGCGGGTAGCCGTAACGCTTTCCGGAAGAAGGTGTGCGCCAGAGGCTTTCACGTACTCGCTGATGCGCCGGCCGGCTTCGTCGTCGCCGATGTGGGTCAGGAAGTCGACATCGCGACCAAGCCTGGCCAGACCGACGGCCACGTTCAGCGGGCTCCCCCCAACATACCCGCCGACATGTTCGACCTGGCCGTCGAAGATATCGATCAGGGCTTCACCGATCACCAGTCCGCGGGTCACGGGTTCACCTCCTCAACGTTATTAACGTCGCCGTGCAGCAATACTTCCAGGGTTGCCCGTGCCCCGCGGGAGTGCAACGAGTCCAGCGCCCAGCGATACGCCTCGACGAACCGGGGTACCTGCGCCAGGTCCCCGAACAGCGCGGTGTTCTCGATGAAGGCGGTCGGGTGTCCGCGCTGCGAGCGCGCGATCGGCACCAGCGAACCCGCCAGGTTGTCGACGACCTCTATCGGTTCACCGGCCTCGTCGGATCCCTCGGCATAGCGGGCCCAGCTTGCCACCGCCGCCGATGCCAGCCGGACGGGCCCGCCGTTGGCCAGGTTGTCGCGGATCACCGGAAGGAGCCAGGTCGGGATGCGATCCGACGAGTAGGCGCACAGCCGCGCCACGGTGTCGCGCACTCCGGGGTTGCCGAAGCGGTCGATGAGCTCGCGGGAGTAGGCAGCCAGATCGATACCGGGGACCGGCCGCAGCGTCGGAATGGCTTCGGAATCGAAATAGGCCAGCAGCAATTCGGCGAGCAAAGGGTCGCGCGCCGCGTCGTGCACCAGGCGGTACCCACACAGCCAGGCGAAGTAGCACAAGCACTGGTGACCGGCATTGAGCAGTCGCAGCTTCATCTGCTCGTAGGGGCTCACGTCGTCGACCAGTAGGACACCGGCCTCCTGAAACGGTGGTCTGCCGTCGGCGAAGTCGTCCTCGAGCACCCAGCTGGCGAACGCCTCGGCCACTACCGGCCATTCGTCGGCGACACCGAAGTCGCGTTCCGCCCCGGCGATGATGTCGGGGGTGGTGGCCGGGGTGATGCGGTCCACCATCGAGGACGGGAACCGGGTGTGTTCGGCGGCCCAGTCGACCAGGCCCGGATGCAGCAGTTCGACATGCGCGGTGACAGCCCGCCGTGCGACCTCGCCGTTGTGCTCGATGTTGTCGCACGACACGATGGTCGGCGCGCCGATGCCGCGTACGCGACGCCTGGACAGCGCCTCCGCGATCAGACCGAAGACGGACCCACCGTCTCGGACCTGATAGCCGCCCTCGGTGATGGTCATCGAGATGATCCGGGTCGCCGGTGCGGCCAGCAGCTCGATCGTGGCCTCCGGATCGTCGGGCGCGTAGCGGTAGTCAACGATCGAGCCGATCACGCGCGCGTCCCGGCCGCCGTCGGGGTGCTCCAAAATCAGCGTGTACAACCCATCCTGAGCACGCAAAACATCTCTCATGCGCCGGTCGGCCGGCATCACCCCGATCCCGCAGATGCCCCACTCCCGCGCCAGACCCCGCTGCAGCAACCTGTCGACATACATCGCCTGATGCGCCCGGTGAAATCCACCGACACCGAAGTGCGCGATGCCGACCCCGATGCCGCCACGGTCATAGTTCGGCGTCGCGATCGGCAGCTGCCGCAGGGTGGTGCTGTTCAGCGGAACCACGGTGTCGACGGTACCGGCGCCCCGCGGCCCCTAGTGAGGGCAAGTACGTTGACACCATGGGTACCGCGGCTTCCAGCGCGCAGGCGCGGGTCAAGCTGACCAACGCCGAGAAGGTGCTGTACCCCGCCACCGGAACCACCAAGGAAAACGTCTTCGACTACTACACCCGCATCGCCCAAGTGATGCTGCCGCACATCGCCGGGCGCCCGGCAACCCGCAAGCGCTGGCCCAACGGCGTCGAGCAGCCCTCGTTCTTCGAAAAGCAGCTGGCGTCGTCGGCGCCGGACTGGCTGCCGCGCGCCAGCGTGACGCACCGGTCCGGGACGACGACGTATCCGATCATCGACAGCCTCGACGGCCTGGCCTGGATCGGGCAGCAGGCGGCGCTGGAGGTACATGTGCCGCAGTGGCGGTTCGTCACCGAATGGACCCGAAGCGGGGCTGAAGAACTCAAGCCCGGCCCGGCAACACGATTGGTGTTCGACCTGGATCCAGGTGAAGGCGTGACGATGGCCGAGCTTGCCGACGTGGCCCGCGCCGTCCGGGACCTGATCGCCGATATCGGGCTGACCACCTTCCCGCTCACCAGTGGCAGCAAGGGGTTGCACCTCTACACGCCGCTGGCGGAGCCGGTCAGCAGCCGGGGCGCCACGGTGTTGGCCAAACGCGTTGCACAGCAACTGGAAAAGACGATGCCCAAGCTCGTCACGTCGACCATGACTAAGAGCCTGCGGGCCGGAAAGGTGTTCCTGGACTGGAGCCAGAACAGCGGCTCCAAGACCACGATTGCGCCGTATTCGCTGCGCGGCCGAGAGCATCCAACGGTCGCGGCGCCACGCAGCTGGGACGAACTCGACGATCCAGGGCTGACCCAGCTGCGCTACGACGACGTGCTCGCCCGGGTCGCTCGCGACGGCGACCTGCTGGCGCGGCTGGACGCCGGCGCAGCCGTCCCGGATCGGCTGACCAAGTACCGCAGCATGCGCGACGCGTCGAAGACGCCCGAGCCCGTCCCCGCGGGGAAGTCAGTGAAGCCCGCTACTGGCCAAGGTAATACGTTCGTCATCCAGGAACACCATGCCCGCCGGCTGCACTACGACTTCCGGCTGGAACGAGACGGCGTGCTGGTGTCGTGGGCGGTGCCGAAAAACCTGCCCGAGACCACGTCGGTGAACCACCTGGCGGTGCACACCGAGGATCATCCCTTGGAATACGGCACGTTCGAGGGCAGCATCCCCAAAGGCGAGTACGGCGCCGGCAAGGTGATCATCTGGGACTCCGGCACCTACGACACCGAGAAATTCCACGACGACGAGGTCATCGTCAACCTGCACGGCAACCGGATCGCCGGCCGCTATGCGCTCATTCAAACCAACGGCGACCAGTGGCTGGCGCACCGGATGAAGGACCAAAAGGTCTTCGAGTTCAACGAGATATCGCCCATGCTCGCAACGCACGGATCGGTGGCGAGCCTGAAGACAAGTCAGTGGGCCTTCGAGGGCAAGTGGGACGGCTACCGGCTGCTGGTCGAGGCCGACCACGGCGCCCTGCGGGTGCGATCCCGCAGCGGTCGCGACGTCACCGGAGAATATCCCCAATTACGTTCACTGGCAGCAGATCTCGCTGGCCACCACGCCGTGCTCGACGGCGAGATCGTCGCGCTCGACCCGTCCGGCGTGCCGAACTTCAACGAGATGCAGAACCGCAGCCGCGCCACCCATGTGGAGTTCTGGGCGTTCGACCTGCTCTACCTGGACGGCCGTTCGCTGCTGCGGGCCAAATACACCGACCGGCGCATGCTGCTGGAAACCCTTTCTGGCGCAGGCGATCTCATCGTACCCGATCCGCTGCCCGGCGACGGCGCCAAGGCGCTCGAGTACTCGCGCAAGCACGGGTGGGAGGGCGTGATCGCCAAGAAACGCGACTCCAGCTATCAGCCGGGCCGGCGCTCGGCATCGTGGATCAAGGACAAGTATTGGAACACACAGGAAGTCGTCATCGGCGGCTGGAAAGCCGGGGAAGGCGGGCGCAGCAGCGGCATCGGCTCACTGCTGATGGGCATACCCGGTGCCGGCGGGCTGCATTTCGCCGGACGGGTTGGTACCGGATTCACCGAACGCGAGCTGGCCAAGCTCAAGAAAACGCTGGCGCCCCTGCGCACCGACCAATCTCCCTTCGACGCCTTGCTTCCCGCGCGCGAGGCCAAGGGTGTGACGTTCGTCGAGCCGGTCCTGGTGGGGGAGGTGCGCTACAGCGAATGGACCCCGGATGATCGGTTGCGGCAGTCGAGTTGGCGCGGGTTGCGGCCGGACAAGAAACCAAGTGAGGTGGTACGCGAATGAAATGGGTGACATATCACGGCGTTTACGGGGAACACGTCGGCGTGGTTTCCGGTGACGCCATCTACGCAATGCCGCCGGGCATGACGCTGCTCCACCTGGTCGGGCGCGGCCCCGACGGGTTGCGCGAGGCCGGCGAGAATGCGATGCGTTCGCCGGCGAGCGTACAGCAGCTCGCCGAGGTGAAGCTCATGGCGCCCATCCCCCGCCCGCCGTCGATCCGCGATTCCCTGTGCTTCCTGGACCACATGCGCAATTGCCAGGCCGCGCTGGGTGCCGGTCGGGTACTCGGCGATACCTGGTACCGCATCCCGGCGTTTTACTTCGCCTGCCCGGCGACCGTCCTCGGCCCCTACGACGACGCGCCAATGGCCCCCGGAAGTGCTTGGCAGGACTTTGAATTGGAGATCGCCGCAGTCATCGGGACGAGCGGGAAGGACCTAACCGTCGAGCAGGCCGAACAGGCCATCATCGGCTACATGATCTTCAACGACTGGTCCGCGCGAGACCTGCAGCAGCTGGAGGGCCAACTGGCAATCGGGCAGGCCAAAGGGAAGGACAGCGGGGTCACGCTGGGCCCCTACCTGGTCACCCCCGATGAGCTCGAGCCGTACCGCCGCGACGGCAAGCTGAGCCTGCAGGTAACCGCGCTGGTCAACGACACCGTGATCGGTTCGGGGTCGACAGGCCAAATGGATTGGAGCTTCGGTGAAGTCATCTCCTACGCCTCGCGCGGCGTGACCCTCACCCCCGGCGACGTTTTCGGCTCCGGAACGGTGCCCACCTGCACACTCGTCGAGCACCTCAGCCTGAGCGCGCTGGAATCGTTCCCCGGCTGGCTGCACGACGGCGACGTCGTCACCCTGCAGGTGCAGGGACTGGGGGAGACCAGGCAGACCGTGCGGGCAAGCAGCGCGCCGCACCCGTTGGCCGCTCGGCCCAACCCGGATGCCGCACCGGCCCCCGGTCGGGTCAACCGGGCACCGGCGCGCGTGCCCTACACGCGCGGGCTGCACGAGGTCGCCGACCGGGTATGGGCATGGACGCTGCCGGACGGCGGATACGGGTGGAGCAACACCGGGCTGGTCGCCGGCGACGGCGCGTCGCTGCTGGTCGACACCCTGTTCGACCTGGCGTTGACCCGCGAGATGCTCGCCGCGATGAAGCCCATCACCGACCGGGCGCCCATCACCGACGCGCTGATCACCCACTCCAACGGCGACCACACCCACGGCAACCAACTACTGGACGCGTCGGTGCGAATCATCGCCGCCGAGGGCACAGCCGAGGAGATCGCGCATGGCATGCCGCCCGAGATGCTGGCCATGACTCAGAACGGCAACCTCGGTCCGGTTGCGACCCCGTACGCGCGAGACCGCTTCGGGCACTTCGACTTTAGCGGCATCAAGGTGCGCAACGCCGACCAGACGTTCGACCACGACCTCACCATCGACGTCGGCGGCCGGCAGATCAATCTGCTGAACCTGGGTCCGGCTCATACCGCCGCGGACTCGGTGGTGCACGTGCCCGATGCCGGGGTGCTGTTCGGCGGGGACCTGCTGTTCATCGGCTGCACGCCGATTGTGTGGGCCGGCCCGATCGCCAACTGGGTCACGGCGTGCGACGCGATGATTGCGCTGGACGCGCCGACGGTGGTCCCCGGCCACGGCCCGGTCACCGATCCCGATGGGATCCGTGCCGTCCGTGGCTATCTCGTGCACGTCGCCGAGCAAGCCGAGGCCGCCTACCGCAAGGGCCTGTCGTGGGCCGAGGCCGCCGACACCATCGACCTCGGCGAGTACGCGACGTGGCTGGACGCCGAACGGGTCGTCGTCAACGTCTACCAGCGTTACCGTGAACTCGACCCCGACACCCCGCAGCTGGAGATACTGGCATTGCTGGTGATGCAGGCCGAATGGCTGGCGCGCCGCTCATCCTGACCGTTTCAGTGACTTGCCCGACTGAGTCACATGCGCCACAGCAGTCGCCGCACGGGACCACCGCGATGCAGCACTTCATTTGTCGCTGTGAGGCGGGCAAAATGCCACACGGTATCCCCTGGTGACCGGAGTGGCGGATGGGACTATCCGGTGTGCCGCGCTAGACCCGAATCGCCCTCACGAAGCTGATCGGGGCGGCCGAACCCTGTTGTTCGGCAGCTTGAAGTTCGGGTAGCCCGGCAGCGACGAACAGGTCCGCGAGCCCGGAGCTGACCGTCTCCCATCCTTCCGCTTGCAGATGTGCAGCGACGTCGGTGTGCTCGCCCGGGTAGGTCAGGCTCGCGATGTCCAATTCCAGTCCCTGCCGTCGCCAGCCTTCGGCCATTATCCGGGCCTGTTCCTGCGCTTCCTGCGACGTTCCGCTGAGCGATCCAAAGTCGGCGGCCAGCCGGCTGCCCGTGGCGCTCAGCGCGATCACGTTATCCAGTAACCGAACTTCGGCCTCCGGCGGCAAAAAGCCGATCAGCACCCCCTCGGCGAGCCATGCGGTGGGCTGGGTGGCATCGAAGCCGGCCCGCTGCAGCGCGGCCGGCCAATCCCCGCGAAGGTCGATACCCACCGGGCGGTGCTCGGTGGCAGGGACGGCGCCGATTTTCGACAACGTCGAGGTCTTGAACTCGATCACCTCAGGCTGGTCGAGTTCGTACACCGTCGTGCCCGCCGGCCAGGAAAGCCGGTACGGGCGCGCGTCCAGGCCCGACGCCAAGATCACGACCTGGCGCACGCCCGCGGCGGTGGCGTCAGCGAAATACTCGTCGAAGAATCGGGCGCGCGCGGCGAAGGTGTCGACCATCCGCGGAAATCCGACGCCCTTCTCGACGCCGTCGTCCACGTCGCCAGCGGCGATCCGGGTGAATAGGTCTATGCCGACGGCGCGGACCAGTGGCTCGGCGAACTCATCCGTGATGACCGGCTGCGGACGTCTGGTCGCCGCTGCTCGGGCCGCGGCGACCATGGTGGCAGTGGCTCCCACGCTGGTGCCCAGGTCCCAGGTGTCACCCTCGGTTCGTGTCATAGATACTCCTTTGGTCTGCGGCCAAATTCCACGGTAGGCCGGGTCCCTGGGTATCTGCTGAGTCGCCTAACGTGCGGGTATGGCTGCTGTCGAACTCGGAACTCTCGAGGAACAAATCGCCCTCATCACCTTGAACCGGCCCAGGCGCCTGAACGCCATCGACGGGTCGCTGATCGACGGCATGGACGACGCCTTGAATGCGCTGAGCTCGGGTGAGTTCAGGGTGGCGATCCTGACCGGCGCCGGACGCGGATTCTGCGCCGGCGCCGATTTGAGCGGCACCGGCGAACCCTGGACTAAGAGTGGGCGGCCAATCCCGGCGTTCAAAACCAACTACGACGCGCAGGTTCGCCTGGCCGATCAGTACACCCGGCTATACGAACTACCCATCCCGGTAATCGCCGCCGTCAACGGTGTCGCCGTTGGTGGTGGGCTGGCGTTCGCGTTGCATTGCGACATCCGGATCGCATCCGAACATGCCCGGTTCGGGTCGGTTTTCATCAAGGCCGGGTTTTCCTCGATGGACATGGGAACCAGTTACCTGCTGCCGAAGATCGTCGGTGCTGGGGTGGCCCGGGAACTCATGCTGACCGGTCGCATCATCGACGCCGCCGAGGCCTATCGGATCAAGCTGGTGCACGAGGTGGTGACACCGGACCATCTGATCACGGCGTCGTTGAACCTGGCCCGGTCGATCGCCGAGAACAACGCTTTCGGCGTGTGGCAGACCAAGATTGGCCTCAACACCGCGCTCGACGCGCCCAGTCTGCGCCATGCCATCGAGATCGAGAACCGCACTCAGATGCTTACCGGCTTCACCAACAATCCGGTCGAGGCCGCCAAGGCCCACCAGGAGAAGCGGGCTCCAACATGGGATCCCCTGTGATGCTTAGACTTTCGACATCACGTTTTCTGCGTACCGCTCCAGGTGACGGATCTTTTTCTCCAGTGGCTCGGTGTCGGGTCCGTTGATGTAGGGCCAGCGGAAGCCGACGATGGCATCGGTGACGCCCTTGTCCTCGAGGCGCTTGATGCCGTCCACGGTGTAGGCATCCGTCGAGATGACGTGGATCTCGAACGGCCCGGTTTTACCCTCTTCCTCGCGAAACTTCTTGACGCGGGCGATGAGCCGGTCGAGTTCCTCGGGGTCGGTACCGCCGCCGTGCATCCAGCCGTCGAGGCGCGCCGCGCGCCGCAGCGCGGCATCGGCGTGGCCGCCGACCAGGATCGGGATCGGCTGGGTGGGAGCCGGGCTCATCTTGGTCTTGGGGATGTCGTAGAACTCACCGTGGTACTCGAAGTAGTCGCCGCTGGTGAGGCCGTGCACGATCTCAATGCATTCGTCCATTCGCTTGCCGCGCTTGGCGAATGGGATTCCCATCAGCTCGTAATCCTCGGGCCACGGGCTGGTGCCGACGCCAAGTCCCAATCGGTTGCCGGTCAGCGCGGCCAGCGAACCCGCCTGCTTGGCCGTCAGCGCCGGATGTCGGACGGGCAGCTTGAGCACGAAGAAGTTGAACCGCAGGTTCGTCGTCACCGCCCCCAACGCCGCCGTCAGGACAAAGGCCTCGACGATTTCCTTGCCGTCCAGGAACTCGCGGCTGCCGTCGGGGGTGTACGGGTATTTCGAGTCGGACTCGAAGGGATACGCGATGCTGTCGGCAATCGTCATGCTGTGGTAGCCCGCCGCCTCCGCCGCCTTGGCCAGCGGGATGTAGAACGTCGGGTCGGTCAATGACTCGGCAAAGCTGAACCGCACTGCATCTGCCTTCCTGGAAGGGGCCGTCAACCGACATTAGAACGTGTTCTAGTTTGGCCCGCACCCGGGTCCCATACAACGGGAATAGCCGCGACGAAGCTGGGGCTTAGAGCTGGTTTTCCGGCCCGATGACCGCCCAGACGGTCTTGCCGGACGAAGTGGGAGTGCTACCCCACTCGCGTGACAAGGCGTCGACGATCGCCAGGCCGGATACGTCGATGCCCTTCGGCGGCGAGGGCAGCCGCAGGGCGGGCGCGTTGCTGCCATCGGAGACCGCGATGGTCGCGGTCGCGCCGTCCGTCTCGACGCGCATCACCGGGTCGCTGCCGGTATGTTCCAGCACGTTTTCCACGAACACATTGACAACCACCAACGCGACGGGGATGAGTCCGGGTTGCGACCAACCGGTGAGCCACTCGCGGACCAGCCGGCGCGACTCGCGAAGGCTGGTCAGGTTCGGCGACAGCTGGGCATCGGCGCGCTGGACAGTGCGACGGGCGAGCCGGCTAATAGCGTTCATCGCCCCCTTCTCGGTTGCATACACCGGCATGAAACGGGCGACCCCGCTGCGGGTGATCGCCTCGCGGGTCGCGCGCTGAGCGCAGACCAGCACGATCGGAACGTCGGGGTGGGTTTCGACCTGCCAGCGCACGCCGAGGAAGGCCGACCATGCCGATTCGGCGGGCACCCGAAGGGCGTTCACGTTGACGATGACTGCGGACGGCTCCTGGAGCGTGGCCTTCATGATGCTGTGGCGCAGCGCCGCGGAGCTGCCGGCATCAAGAACGCCGTCCACCGTCAGGACGGCCACCGACTGCTCCGTCCGAGCCGCAACTGCCAGCGAGCTTGGCGACTCAGCCACCGCGCTCACCGCGGCCTCGTTCCTAGCTTGGTCGAAAAGCAATTGATCCGGCATTCCAGTTCCATCCCGTGGTCCGGCTGCATGTCCTGCTCCTCGAAGTCCCGCCCGATGCCGCCCCCGTGGGCGGCGGAAAGTTATTACTTCTGTTAATCACCTTGCTTAACGCGATTTGAGGGGCATCGACGTGGGCAAACACGGCAGGGTGACCGGCCAGTCCGTCGATCGCGAGCGTTATCCGCTTTCGGTCGGCCCATTCGGCGGCCGCACGATGTACACGATGTAGTGGTGCCTCGGGGGCCCGTGGTCGCGCCGCGATCTGGACGTGCGTCGGGAAAGTACCCCGACCCCGCCTGTCCGAAGCATCAACCGCTACCACGAACACGCCGTTCTTCTCGTCTGTCTAGTCGCCTTGCGCAGCGCGCGCACCCACGGGGGTTACCCACTTCATGCTTGTGGCCAACCTCCGGTGTGGGATGAAACTTAGCCTAACCGTATTACCCCAATGTCGGCACCTGGCAAACCTCGGGAACGGGGTAACTTGGCGAACACGGCACCGAACCGCCGCCGCCATCGGTGAGGGTCCGTGCGGGGCCGTTCGGGGCTCGCTCAGGGGCCGTTCAGCGCGTACGGTGGAGCGCCCACTCCGGCGATCGAGTGCGTGCCCCACGGCGTTTGTTCGACGATGCGCGCTGGCGCACTGCAATTGCCGACCGTCAGCGTCGCCGCGCGCCCCTGCCTGAGCGTCTCATCCGGTAAGGGATCCGCGAGCGCACTGAAAACCGTCCCCTGCCAGTGGTAATGGCCGTCGATCGGGTCGAGGTGGCCGGTGAGCCGGACTCGCACTGGGTGGCTGGCGCCGGCAATCGTCAGCGTCGCGGCGCCCTGGTAGGTCTCTTCGTCCTCGCCTGCAGTGCCCGACAGATCAAAGGCCGATGCCACTCGATGGAACTGGGTGGGTTCCAGGCAGGCGCGCTCGTTGAACACCTGCTGGCTGCTGCGCCGCACCTCGATGCGGGTGCTGCCGGTGCGTCTCATGAGCGCCACGCGCTCGGCGATGCAGCGTGCTTGCGCGACGATATCGGGTCCGGTGATGAAGAAGTAATTGGGGAAACCGTGAACCGCGACCCCGAGGTAGGGCTCCATGCCGTCGTTCCAGGCTCGCCGGATGGTCAGTCCGCCGGCGCCGAGCAGCGTCGCGTCGGGGGCCGCGAAACCGGTGCCGTAGATGATGGTGTCGGCGCGATGGTCGACACCATCGCTGGTGCGAATGCCCGACGGGGTCACGGTGTGGATAGCCGACCCCACCAGCACCGGGCGCGGCTGCTCACCGTCGCGTCCCGGTCGGGTGTGGCGGCGCAGCCAGCGTGTGGCGAGGGTGATCCGGAGCGGTATTTCCGGGACAACTCGTCGCGGTGGATACGCGAAGACGGCGACCGAAGCCGCCGTTTCGGTCAGCCGCCCGATGTAGTGGCCGGCGGTGGCGTCGGTGCCGATCACCGCGATGTGCTTGCCGGCCGGAACGAAATCGGGGTCCCACTCCGCGGCGTGAAACGATACTCCGCGGAAGTCGTTGTGCCCCAACAGTTCTGGTATCCACGGGACGGCAGGTCGGTCGGTCGCGATGACGACACCGCACCGGAAGATCTCGCCGGCCGCGGTTTGCAATGTCCAGGCGTCGGTGGCGTCGTCGAACATCGAAGCGACCACCTGGTAGGCGGGTTTGTCCAAGATCAGGGAGTCGTTGATACCGCT